>Ga0209102_1000484_pt1 | contig 26449 bp, 22 predicted proteins | sample ConPoolayeHmetaG_FD_185483 | JGI IMG/M metagenome (GOLD analysis project Ga0209102, IMG submission 185483) | Hot spring microbial mat communities from California, USA to study Microbial Dark Matter (Phase II) - Cone Pool mat layer H metaG... ...
CTTAGCAAAGTAAAAAATTCCAAGATGCTAAAATATCCCACCTGTAACTCTCATAATTATAATCTGTAATTTTCTTACCAAGTTCTTAAATAGAATTCTAAAATTGAAAAGTTTAAAATAAGGATATGTTAATTGATATTTTAACACTATTTCCCAAAATGTTTGAGGGGCCTTTTGAAGAATCCATTATTAAACGTGCTAAGGAAAAGGGTCTAGCTGAAATTAAAATCCACAACCTGCGTAATTGGGCAAATGACAAACATAAAACGGTTGATGATAGGCCTTACGGAGGGGGAGCGGGAATGATTCTGAAAGTAGATGTGATTGATAAAGCTCTTACCGAAATCAAAAATCAAAAACCAAAAATCAAAAATCAAAATAAAAAAGTAAAAACAATTCTTCTTTCAGCAAAGGGGTCTTTATTTACCCAAGACAAAGCTTGTCAATTATCAAAACTTGATCATCTCATTTTAATCGCGGGTCATTACGAAGGAGTTGATGAAAGAGTAGCTCTACATTTAGTAGATGAAGAAATATCAATCGGAAATTATATTTTAACCGGAGGTGAAATTCCTGCAATGGTAATTGTTGACTCTGTTGTTCGGCTTATTCCCGGAGTATTAAATCCAAAATCTCTCGCTGAAGAATCCTTTTCCTCAAATACTAAATACCAAAAACTAAATACCAATATTGAGTATCCCCAATATACCCGCCCGGAAAACTACAAAGGATGGAAAGTGCCTGAAGTACTTTTATCCGGTAATCACAAGGAAATAGAAAAGTGGAGAAAAATGATGTCAGAGTCATTTTCTAAAAAACAAAACAACTTCAATCGAATAAATTAGTCTTTTTAATTCTTTTAAAGATCTCATAAATGAATTTTTGAAACTTGAAAAGTAAATTCTCTCTCTTCTTTTCCAAAACTATTTCCTTTATATTTTCTACCTCAACTATTTCCCTAATTTCTTCTCTGTAACCATAAGCATCAATAACTATCATTTTGGAAGATGGACTAATTAATATTTCAAACTCGCCGTTTTCATTGGAAGTTGTCTTTTTTGAATCAACTATAATTAAAGCTTTCTTTACAGGATTTCCCAAAGCATTAAGAAGCTTTCCCCTTAATACATCTGGTGAATAATAACCCCTCAAAATCGAAACAGATGGCTTTTCACTACCATCATTATTCCAAATTGCAGTCGTTCCCCCAAATGAGACCCAATAATTAACTCCAATAAGTGATGGTACTTTTGAAAGGTGATTTAAAACTTTACCAATCCACTCCGATTGCTCCTCTTCATTCATTTCTCCATGAATATCGGGTACTGGAGCGCCAAATTCTCCCAAAACAACTTTCCCACCACTCAATTCACTTATTTCTTCAACATCCAGAGCTAATTTCTCGGGATCTTTCACATAATGGTCTATCACAACTACATCTCCAAGTTTTTTGGTCGTCATTTTATCCATAACAAGACGGGCAACATCCGCGTTCATCGAATAAAAACCTACTTTCACTTTTTTGCTTATCTTGTCAAATGCATCTATTGAAACATCATAGGTCTTTATCAAAAATTCTCTATATTCCTTTAAATTATTTGTTTCTCTTGGATCACCCAAAGCACCATTCTCACACTCTGTACAAGGAGTAAAAACGTCTCCTTCTTCGAACAAATTTTCATTGGCTAGGATAAAGTTTGAAAGTTTTTCCAGATAATCTTCTTTGGTTATCTTCGGATAACCAAACCAACCCTCCCAACCGGAAAAATTACCTCTGAACCATACCTTAAGTCCAGATTTTCTAGCAGCTTCAACCCAAAATTTCATAAACGGAATAAATTCATCATCATAGGGCGTTCCGACAGCCATATAATTAGCTCCGGTTGAAGCAATTTTTTCAATATAGCTTTGGATGATTTTTTCAGTAATAAGATTATTCCCCCATTCGCGTGCCATATCACGAGAATACTTCATAGTGTCAATTGATTGAATTTCCCAATAATTTCTACTTGCACCAACACCTTTGGGTTTTAATAAACAAATGAAAACAAAAAAGACTAAAAATGCAAAAAAACAAAAAACTCGAAATACAAAATACAAAATATGAGACTTCATTTTAATTTTCCTAATATTGGAGTTGTAATTACTCCGTCAATATATTCATCTTTTAGTTGATAGATATCCGCAAACGGATAATGATCAACCAAATCGTAATTCTTTAATCCTTGGGCATCCCTAATCTCTTTGTAGGTCATATCGTTAAGATCATAAGTCCTCATAACGATCCACCTTGCCCATTTATCGGGATTTTCAATTGCATAATCCCAATATGCACCTGTTCCTTCATGAATAAATTTTTTCATAGGTAATCCTGAAGAAAATATTATCGCATCATGAGAAGCAGCTGATATTAAAATGAAACCTGGTTTATCTTTCGTATTTTCCCTAAGCCAGGAGCTTACCTCCGTAACATTCTTTTGACTGGCTCCATACACCGCATCATCAATTGTAACCGCATCATTGTTAACAAAGGCAAAAAATATAACAATAAAAAAAACTCCAATTAAGGTCCAACGCAAATTTTTCAATCTACCTACCAAGTATGCAGAAAAAATCGCAATAGAAGGAAGAAACATAACTCCATAACGAACATTAAACCAGGTCTTACCAATAACCTCAGGAAGAAATAAAACAGAATGTCCCAAATACAATGCCAATACATTAAAAGCAAAGGGTGCGAAAAGTGTCGAAAATGCCAAACGGACATAAGGTTTTATTCTTTTATCAAAAAATAGAACCAATCCCCCCAGAATACCCAAAATTGTCGTATATGTATAAGAGTTATATATTACCGAATAAAAATACGCCTCAAGAGAATAAAACAAATTTCCCTTGGTTGGAAGCTCGCCTGCCGATTCTAATTGCAATTGTTGAGCATGAGCAGAAAATGGTCCAAACATAAAATAAAAAGGGTCTTTGAAAATTAATAAATTCCAAATCAGCCAGGCAAATATACCCCAACCACCCAAAGTACAAAAAAAGACAATCATTCCCTTAGCTTTCTGAATCCCTATTTTTTGCCAGGCATAGAAACTAACGACCAAGATTGCAGAAAAAAACAAAAACCAGCCATCATATCTTATAAGCGTCGACACCATAATAAAAAAGGCTGACTTTACTAGATTAAAAATATTCTCATCATTAACCCAATGAATCAAGAAATAAACACCCAATGTCATAGTTGCTAAAAGCAAAAGCTCTGTCATGGCGGTTGATTGAAGATAAAGCACATTTGTATTTGCAACAAAAATAAGTACCCCAAAAAGGCGTTCAAACATTCCAACTCTTAAATTTTTCAAAAAAAGGTATATAAGATATCCAGTTGCCACAAAAGAAACCATTGACTGAATCGCACCCGACAAACCTGAATGCCACATAAAATCAATCCAAATGGTTGGGATCATTAAAAAATGCGTCATCGGAAGCCAAACAGACCCAAGTTGAGCCAAACCCGGTTTTAATCCCTCAACAACGCGTCTCCCAATATTCAAATGACTCCTCGCATCGTTGTATGATAAACCCAATTTATTTTGTAAATAATATACATAAAATATAACACTTACCAGAGAAAGAATTACAATTAGAAAAACTGGCATTTTCGCTTCAACAACTTCAATAGCCTTTCTGTAAAAATCTTTTTTGATAATTAAACAATCAAATGAAATGTGTAATGATTTTTCCATAGCTACTTATTATTTAAAAAAATCGCCTTCATTTTTATTAAAATCCGGTTTACCCTTTGCTAAAAATAAGAGACTTTTTTGAATCTATGATCACATCTTTAATCTTACCTGATCTTATATTTGAAACCGGTCTTTCATAAAACGAAACTAACTTTGTAAAATACCCTTTGCCCAATATCAACACTCCACAAAACAAAAGTGGAATCGATGAAACCAAAATAAAATAATTTAAAGGTGAAATTAAATCTTTCAGGTATTTTTGATAGATAAAAGACTTCGAACCTTGTGAATTTAAATAATCCCAATTTCGCTCAAAGGTATATTTTTCCTCTCTGCCTGAAACCTCCTCAACCCCCGATACTTCTACTTTCGGAGGATTAGCACTGGTTGTTATTGCTCCTAAAGTATTTATGAAAACTGAATAGACAAAAATTAAAAGAAACAATAACAATAAAATCTTCCTTTGCAATATCTTTTCCAAAGCAAAAGATACAATTATTGATGCAACCGCATAAAAGGGAATCAAATACCTCGAACCAAAAGCCCACCCGCCCCAAGGATCACCCCACATTGAATAAATAAAAACATTGATAAGAGCAATTGCTGATAAAAGCGTTATCGCTTTTGCGTTTTTTTTATAAAGAAAAGCGATCCCGAATAATGAAAACAAAATAACCGGCGTATAAAAAATTATTCCCCTATCAGGACTGAAAAAATGAACATATAAACCATTTGGTATATTTCTTGTATCAAAAAAACCCAAGGCAACTGAATTAGACTGACGTCTACTTACCCTATACTCCTCTAACTTGCTGGCCTCTTGAGAAAATTCCCTAACCGGCATGCCATTACTATCAATCTGCCTAACATTTTCAACAGTACCAGCTAAACGAAATGGACTACCGTAAGTTTTATAATTTACCCATCCGAAAAATAAAAGCGGTAAAAATGCTCCAACAACACTGAAAAAACCTAAATATCGAAATTTTATTTTTATTAAGTCTTTAGTCTCTTTTAATTCAAACGCTCGCAAAAGTAAAACCAAAATCAAGGGAATCATCATAAAAAAATTGGGATAATCAATAAAGAAAGATACAAAAATCAAAAACCAAATAACCATATTCGAGAAAAAACTTTTGTAAGACAGGTAAACAAAAATTCCTGACAAAATCAAAAACACCGATATATGATGCTGATAAAGTGAAACTGCATAAGTATATGCAGGTGTGGCAAAAAGAAAAATGAAAGAGGCCAATGATGAATATAGTTTCTTTGCACCTAACTTTTGGGCTATAGCTCTAATTAAGGCTACATTTAAAACAGCAAAAAAGGAAACGACCGCAAATACTCCTAACTGCGCCAGCCCGAACAATTTTCCAAGATAATAACCCGGTATCACCAAAAGTGAAACCCCAGGCGCAAAAAGAGAAACATACTTCCCATCAATATACCCTAAATCAGGCAAAGCAAAGCTAGCCAGAGGAATATCAAATGAAAAGCTTTTATCCTCGACCAAGGAAAAAGTCAACGCAAATCTACCCCGCTCTGGAGAAAGTTCAAAAGGACCGTCTTCTTTCCAAAAGTTAGAGTTTATATCCCCTTTTGTAGGATTCCCCGAAACTCCGCGAATGGAAAGTAGTATTACAAAAAAAACCAATATGTAGTAAAAAAAATTAAATAGTTTATTCATAAAAACTTACAATCTTTTAAAAAGATATAAATAATCATCCGAATTTTGCGTTCTAATCAAAAGGATCCTAAATCTTCTTAGTAAATTGATCATTTTCCACCAAAGCATTATTAAAAAGTTTTTGGAATAATAAAATTCAAACTGAAGTTGATACCTTTTCGTGAATTCTTCCTTTAATCTGCTATGACCCAACCCAAAACTAAAATGTTCATAACCTTCTTCTTGAAGATTTTTTATAATGTGATAAAAAAGAAGTTTTCCTGGGCTAAGCTTTTTATAATCTGACAAATAAGCCGTGTTTATGGCTAAATATCTTTTAGAGAAAACTATGGCAAATACATAAGCAATGGGTATATCTTTATAAAACAAAAGATCAATTCTGATATTTTGAGCTGATTTTTCTATCATTGTCTCATACAACTCAACATTTTCTTCCTTAGAAAATAGATCCCTAGATTTGAGTTTTTTGGAACTTTTTTGATCTATTGCTACCATAACTTTAAAGTACTTTTTCAAATCACCTTTAGTTGAAAAGAAAAGGTGAGTAAGATTATCTTTGTATTTATTATTTAAACTACCCAGTTTCCTCTTATTATCACCCGACATATCCCTAAAAGGATCTTCCCTTATATCTATAAAAGGGACTAAAGATATAATAGAGGCAAGTCCTTGAGGCAACATCTTTTTCAAAAAATGCGCATTTTTACTATCAACCTGAACTAAATACAAATTACCGTCTTTAACCATTGTTTCGATCAACAATTTAACAACCACAAAATCATAAATTTTTAAAAGCAAAGGTGCCAGATCGATATATTGATCTCCGGGGCAACTGATAACATTTACAGCAAACTTTCTTCTTTTCACTGTTGGAAAGATCGCTACTAATTCATTATCCTTGTAACAACAATAAATTTTATATTCACTGATTTTATAAACAGCCAGACAAACCAGAAACCACTCGTAAGAATTGTAATAGCTTTGATTTTGAGCCTTTTGCCAAAGGTTTCTCCAAGAATTAATTAAATCCCCGGTTAAACTTTGGTAAGTCAAAACTTTATATCGCCTCATGGAAATACAAAGGAAACCTCATAAGATAATTTACAATTTTATTGATAAAAAGCCCCTCGTTTGAAGAAAGCACACGAAGATCGCCAACTTTGGTATATTTATCCAACAATACCCGACTTATTTTGTAATTAGAGCTATTTTTACTTACTTTCCCTCCGTCTGCCCCAAAAGCGTAACTATAATTAGCCTTTGCAACAATTTTTTCCACCCTTTTATTAAATAAACCGAAAGGATACGCAAAATATTTAATCTTGAATCCCAAACTTTTTTCTAACAACTTTTTACCTTTTTCAATCTCATCATTAAGCTTTTTACTATCCATAAAGCGCAAATCCTTGTGAGTTCTTGTATGGTAACCAAACTCCCAACCTGAATTTTTTAACTTCCTTATTTGCTTAAGATTCAGCAATTTTCTTCCTTTAATTAAGCCAAAACTACCTTTTCTATCAGGCAAACCCACCAGAAAGACACACGCGGATAGTTTATATTTTTTAAGAACGGGATAGGCTTTTGTGTAAACACTTTCATATCCGTCATCAAAGGTTATCGCAAACCTTCTACCTTTTTTCTCTTCAACTTTTCGTAATAATTCATCCAAACCTACTATCTCGCCCAATTTTAAAAGCCGTCTTATAAGTAACTCAAAATTTTCCTTTGTCATACTAAAAAGCCATCCATCGTTAGAAATCGAGTGAAAACAAAAAATTATATTTACCTTCTTCGAAACACAGAGCCCTGAAATAATCCTGAAAATAAAATCGCGAAAAGATATGAACAAAGATTTTTCTTTCATAAAAGTTTTTTCGTAGATAAAGCAGTAAACCAGCTTAATTTGTACCTTTTGGCTAAGAAAAAATAAAAAGGCTTCGCAAACAACTTAATAGCAATCATATACATTGTTCCCAAGGGGTTTTTGACAAATATTTCGGTAACAGTCTTTAAATAAAATAATCTCGGCCTGTAATACTCCTTCTTAACCAAGTCACCGAAGTATTTTTTGTAAACAAGACAAAGAGCCTCCGGATGGTTCCTGAACATTTGTCTTAAAAAATCACGCAAATTGGAAGCCATTTTATAATATACTTTTGCGCGAGGAGCATATCTAAATTTATATCCCTTTTTAATGCAAATAAGATATAAATATAAATCATCGCTAAATACTTCTTTTGGAATTACCAACCTTTTGGCAAAACTTTTCCTTAACGCTAAACACGCCCCAGTGCAAGCAAAAACATTGTTGCCCTCTTTTAATTTTTCCCTTGACTTATAATACACATAATAAGATGTATATATAGCCCTTTCAAAAAAGTTGGTAGGGTGAAAGACCCTTGAATCGCCACCCACAAGCATTACCTCATCATCTTTTTCAAACTCTTTCACAATCGATGTAATTACGTTTTTGCCTTTTATTTTTATATCCGCATCAAAAAGAACCAAAATATCCCCTTTAAAAGCCTTAAAGATCTGATTTAGCCGAAATGATTTTCCTTTCCTTTGCTTAAAGTCCTTAACCTTTATCAATCTTCTTTTTATCTTTTTTACCTCCACTACGGTTTTATCCTTACTCCCATCGGAATAAACCAATATTTCAGAAAGAACCCATCCGACTTGTGATTGGGAAAATATAGAATCTAAAACCTGCCCAATTGTTTTTTCTTCATTAAAAGCTGGAATAGCAACCGATACCCTAAAATTTTTTTTGCATTTTTTTACCATAATTACTGAAAATTATCTTTTATCATAAAATTAAAAAAGTCCTCATACTGATCTGCAACTTTATCCCAACTAAAACCCTTGGCAAATTTTTTGCAGTTTCTTCTCAAACCCAAATTCAATTTCTTACCAGATAGCTGAAACATCTTTTTCGCATAGTCGTTTATACTGAAAGGTTTAGCTTTGAGTGAAACTTCAGAATTTATCCAAGAAAGCCCGGGAATATCAAAGGAAACAACAGGAATTCCAACCGCCAAAGCTTCAAGCGCCGCTATACAAAAACCCTCATGCTTGGAGGGAACCGCAAAAAACAAAGCTTTCAAAAGCAGATTTATTTTCTCCTGACCAGACTTTCTACCCACCAATCTAACATTCTTACCAAGATTTAACCATTTAATTAAATCAACAATCTTCTTTTCATCCGGTCCATAGCCGATCATAACCAAAGGAATTTTGATTTTTTGGTAAATCTTTTTATATGCGTAAAGCAGTAAATCGATTCCCTTCTGACCTATATCAAACCTTCCCATATACAAAATATGTTCAGGCTTTTCGGGTTTGACTTTCAAATAACTTTCGTCAAACCCTTGGGGAACAATTTTGCTTTTAACTTTTGGGTTAATTTTCTTAAACTTGTTCTCAAAATATCCTGACGCGGGCAGGAAGTACTTATAAAATCTTATTCCAAACTTTTCCACCCAATGAAAGGGTAAATGATACTGCCTCGCAAAGCGTTCCGCTTCAAATGAAGAGGGAATTGCAACGACAGGAATTTTTGTAAATAAGGGCGAGAAAAGTACTGAAAAAGGTGGAGTAAAACATTCAACTATTATATCGGCTTTTATTTTACTTATAAAAAAGGGTAAGAATAAGATATAAAAAATATTATTCAACCTTATATTTCTTGTAGCTATCCCCAAATGAGTGTATTTAATACCATTTTCATATCTGTCTTTGTAACCAGGATACTTGGAACAAAAAACCTCCAATTTATGACCTTTTTTAACCAATCGCTTGCCCACTTCCAATGTTGCCACAGCCTGCCCCGCTCCCAATAAGGGATTTCTTATATCATCAAAATCTAAATAGGCTATCTTCAGTTTCTTCATAATTGACTATCAATACTCTCAAAAGTGGGTAGTAACTCCCCTTCTCGTTCCAAATCATGACCAACCAAGGACATAAAATCCGATGCCGATCTATCCCAGCTAAATTGTCTTGACCAAAATTCACAATTTTTGCTCAATCTTCTTCTTTCGTCGTTATTGACAATTAAATACTTCATAGCCTTTGCGAAAATATCAACATTTTTTGCTTCCACCAAATAGCCGGTCAAATCATCTCTAACGGAATCTCTAAGCCCTTTCACATCAGATGCCACAACAGGAGTGCCGCAAGCATTAGCTTCAATTACCGTAATTCCCCAGCCTTCAAATGATGAAGGTTGTATACAGACCCAAGCTTCCGAAAGAAGTTTATATTTTTCCTCCTCACTTACTCTACCCTTAAAAACTACGGAATTTCCCAATCCTAAATTCTTAACCAGTTTAAACAATTTCAGAAAAGACTCCCCGTCACCTGCTATAGTTAAGCGAGCGTCTGGATATTTATCGAAGATCTTAGCAAATGCCTTTATCGCAACATCCACATTTTTATAATCTTTTAACCTCCCCAAGTACAAAAATGAAGGATAACTCGTCTTAGGATAGTACCTTTTATTTTCGATAAAGACGCCCGGATTAACCACCTTTACATCACGGCCATAATTCCAATTTCTTTCGATAATATCTTGCCTCGAAGATTCAGATATAGTTACAATGCGTGAACTCTGATAAAGATAGGGCATTAAATTAGACTCCAAAAAAACGGCTATATTTGACAAAAGGGGTGGTAAATGCTTTCTGAAAACCTCTTGGTGAATATGGTGAATCAACAAAAATTTAGGAACATTGGCATATAAAGGGGAGAAAAATGGAATACCATTCTCACAATCTATAATCGCATCAAACCTACCTTTAAAACGAAGTAAATAATAAATAAAGGCAAAAAAATAGACAGAGTAAAAACCTCCCCTTCTTATGATATTTACCCCATCTACCTTTTCATTTCTCGCTGTTTTTCCATCCCATCCGCAAAAAAGCGTGACATTATGTCCTTCTCTTACCCACCTTCTGGCAATCTCATGAATATAAACCTCCGCCCCTCCTGCCCAAACATGCTTAATGTCTCTCCAATTCAGTATCAAAATTTTTAAACCATTATTACCGTTTAATTCAGGCAACGGCCCAAAAACATCAATTAAATCCATTAAATTTCTTCCGATCGAAAATACTGGAGATAATAAACGCCGTAAAATTCTTCCAGACAGCTTTGGAAATTGTGTATCAAACTCAAAAGAAAATCTTATTTCAGCAAAAGCAGGTTTCAGCTTGGCAAGATGCAGACCGTGTTCTGTCTTTTCCCAAAAGTAGGGTTTAACCACAAGTTGATAAAAGGCGATACAACTGGCGATACTTGCTGAAAACCAATAAAAGGGTATCAAAAAAACATACTCGATAATGTCCCAATAATTTCTCTTAGCGCAACCGATCATATAGCCGTAAAAATGCATAAAATTACCAATCACCAAGCAGAATAAAGATATATAAAAAATTGGAGCTGGATACAAAGATTCAATAAAAGCTCCCACAAACTGATTTAGAGTAAAGTAAGAAATCGTAGAAAACCAAAGGATAGGATTAACCAAAATAAAAATCATTCGCATCCCAATAATTAGTTGAAAAATAAAAGCCTGAATGCCAAAATTCCTAAAAAAATCAAAAGGGTTTCTCATATGCACCAAATATGTTTGAAGATATCCTTTAATCCAGCGCGACCTTTGTTTTATCCAGCTTTTATACTTACTGTTTGCTTCCTCATAGGTTGTCGAATCAATGATTGCGGTTTTATAGCCCATCTTAAAAAGCCTTGCTCCTAGATCACAATCTTCAGTCACATTAAAAGCATCCCAGCCGTGAAGTTTGCGCAAAATTTCTGTTCTAAAATGATTACTCGTTCCTCCAAGCGGAATCATACTTCCAATGGATTGAAGCCCGGGTAAAATTAAATCAAACCAGAGGGAATACTCGGCAGTAAAAAGACGGGTTAACCAGTTCTGGTGAGAATTGTAATAATTCAACTTTGACTGAAGACAAATAACCTCCTTTGGAAGTTTACGAAATGCAAGGTATGCTTTTTTAAGTTGAAGAGGATCGGGTTGATCTTCCGCATCATAGACTACCACAAATTTACCCTTTGCATGAGTAAGACCATAATTACAAGCTTTAGGTTTTGTCTTTGGCAAGCTGTGAGGCACTATCAACACACTGACATATGAAGGCAGATTAATTTTTTGTGAGGCTATTTGTGTTGCCTTATCATCTTCTTCCAAAAGAAGAAGTACATCCAATTTTTCCTTTGGCCAGTTTAAATCATCAATCCCCTTTAGAAACTGTTGCAAAACCTTGTCTTCCTTATACATAGGGCAAAGAATTGAATAGGTCGGAAGCTCCTCGTTAGACAATAAAGACAGTTCATTTTCACTAATCTTAATTTCGGGAGAAGATTTTAAACTTTTCAAGATTACATAAAAACTAAAAAGAAAGTCTAAAAAAAATATAATTGACAAAATCGCAATCAAAATTATTAAGGTAAATTTATAATCTAAAATAAATCCTAAAACTATCAAAACTAAAAGTGTATATAAAAAAATTCTCTGCCAAACAGAAACTGTGACCAAAGATGATTGCCAAAGCGGAAGTTTCGAGTGGGTTATAAATCTTTTTCCTCTATAAAAAACGCCCCATCCGAGGGAGGAATCTTTTTCGCCCTCTATAATCTTATAATCGCTTTTCTTCAAAAACCCGCAAATATCTTCTTTCAAGATTACCTTTTCGATATTTCTCCTTTTTCCGAGCACAAAATCAATTATCATATTTAAACTTCAGGCAGATATCGAGCAGGTAAAAACAATTATGCGAGGTGTTAAATTATACTACAGGATATAATTTATATCAAAGTAACAATTAAGTTAAATGTTTTTTTAATCCTTGCAGTATTAACTTAATAACTCAATCTTATGGATAATTTGTTTTGAAAATTTTAAAATAGAAGCCGCCGATTTTTGGATAACGAAAAGAAGGCAAATTATTTAAATCAATAAAATCTTTATATTACTATAGGATTTATATACTTTCTCTCGGATAGAGCGTTTTTAACCATTTCCAGATATAAAATTAAAGTAAAAAAAGACTTACTAAAAGCTACATTAATCAAAAACCTAAAATTGGAGTTCTTGATAACCTATCTTTGCTCTGTTTTGGCATACAATTCTTCCGCCTTTTTCTTTAATGGTCTCCACCACCACTCATTTTTTTTATACCACTCAACAGTCTTTTCCAACCAAAAATCAATATCAAATTTTGGCTCCCATCCAAGCTCCCTTCTTATTTTGCTTGAATCAATAGCATACCTTCTATCATGCCCCGGGCGGTCCTTAACAAGCTTAATATAACTTTTATCTTTTCCAAAAATTTTAATTAGTTTACCCGCAATATCAAGATTACTAAGATCCTTCTTCAAACCACCGACAAGATATGTTTCTCCTTTTTTCCCGCTTCTTACAACAAGCTCTATTGCCCTTAGATGATCCTCGACATAAAGCCAGTCACGAACATTTTTCCCATCCCCATAAATTGGAAGCTTTTTATTATCAATCAAATTTGTAATCATTCTCGGAATAAATTTTTCTGGATCTTGAAAAGGACCGTAATTGTTCGAGGTATTGGTTATGTTAACCGGCAAGCCATAGGTTTTATGATAAGCCCTGACTAGATGATCAGAAGCCGCTTTCGATGCCGAATAAGGACTATTGGGATTATAAGGGGTGGTTTCTCTAAACTTTTCCTTTTCCTCCAAAGAAAGAGAGCCAAAAACCTCATCGGTTGAAACATGGTGAAATATCTTAACCTTACACTTTAAAGCGGCGTCCAAAAGAACTTGTGTTCCCAAAACATTGGTTTTAACAAAATTTGCCGGTCCCACAATCGATCTATCCACATGGGATTCAGCCGCAAAATGAACAACACAATCAACTCCTTCCATTGCTTTTAAAACCGCCTTGGGGTTGGTGATATCTCCCTTAATAAATTTGTAATTCGGGCTTTGGGCAAAATCTTTTGTCGAGGAAAGATGTCCAGCGTATGTGAGCTTATCAAAATTTATAATTTTATCTTTCGGATATTTTCTCAACCAATAGCGTATAAAATTACAACCTATAAATCCTGCTCCACCCGTTACCAATAGTTTCATATTGTACGACTAAGATAAAGGTCTTTATCCTTCCACATTAAAGCCTAACCTGACTTTTTTCACCCACAAAAAGTTCTAAACAATTTGTATGACCATTTATATCAGTTACTTCGGTTCCACTTCCTATCAAACTATTATCTATTGGCTGTCTGACATTTCTTATAGTTACTCCCTCCATTAAAACACTATTTTCAACACGGCTTTTTTCTATCACACATCCTGCAGAGATAGAAGTATAAGGACCAATATAGGAATCCTTTATAATCACGTAATCGCCTACTATCGATGGACCCCGGATTTCTGAATTAATTATTTTACACTTCTTTCCAAGACTGACCCTTCCTATTAAAACACTTCTTGAATCCGGTTTACTATACAAATGTCTTGCGGTATTTAAATCCAATAAAATTTGATTTGCTTCTATCCAATCATTAAACTTTCCAGGATCAAGCCATTTACCCTTATACTCAATTGTCTCAACTTTAAACTTGTGATCTATCAACCACTGATATGGAGAACTTATCTCTAGTTCTCCTCTTTCTGAAGGTCTTATTCTATCCTTACCCCTAAAACATCTAAAAACATTTTTATCAAAAAAATATACACCAATTACTGCCAAATCGTTTGGTGGATTCTTTGGTTTTTCTACATAACGGACTAACCTTCCCTTTTTATCAAAATAAGGAACTCCCATTCTTTTGTTTTCCGAATGGTGGGAAATAACTGCGAGCGCATTGGCTTTACTTTTCAAAAAGTATTCAACTTCTCTTTTTATTCCATCCAAAAATATATTATCCCCAAGGTGTAATAAAAAGGGCTCGCCTTCTAAATATTCCTCACAAACTTGAAAAATATTTGCCAATCCTAAGGGTTTTTCCTGAAGTACATAAGTAAAAGAAAGTCCCCACCTACTTCCGTCGCCAAGAAAGTTTCTTACAAATTCCAGCCAACCAGTATTATAAGTTATTGCTAATTCTTTAATTCCTGCTTTTGCTACAGTTTCTATTGGATAAAAAATCAAAGGTTTATTGGCTAAAGGAATAAAGTGTTTATTTGTGGAGAAAGTCAGAGGCTGCATCCTTGTACCTCGTCCGCCGGTGGGAATAATAGCCTTCATTTAATTTATAAAAATATTTACTCGGATAAGGCTAATCATAGCAAATTGCTTCTACTATAGTCAAAAAAAACAAAAGCTATCCTTTAATATTACCTATCGGCTTAAATGAAGCAACCGGTTGGGAGATATTTGCATTAGACAACGCCATTACAACGTCATCTATATTTTTATAGGCAAAGCCGGCTTCCTCTGCCAAGCCGGAGTAAGAAGCAGTTTTTATGTAAATACCTTTTTCTTGTAACTTCTTTTGTAAATCGCTCCCTCTTATTTCCTTTTTTGCCCTTATACGGCTCATCACTCTTCCTGAACCATGGGCAGTTGAAGCGAAAGTCTTTCTCATCGCGTTTTCAGTTCCCACCAAAAGATAGGAACCGGTTTCCATAGAACCGCCGATAATAACCGGCTGATTGATAAATGATCTGGTCGCACCTTTTCGGTGAATCATCATTTTATTTTTCAAACCCTTACCTTCAATTTGATGCTCCTCAACCTTAGCAATATTATGGGCAACATCATAAACCAAGTTCATTCCCAAATCCTTCGAAGATTTAGAAAAAATACGGGAAAAAACCTGACGAATCTGATGAGTAATTATCTGTCTATTACAAAAAGCGGAGTTTGCGGCGCAATTCATGGCAGAAAAATAACGCCTTCCATCTTCAGAATCAACCGGCACGCAAGCAAGTTGCTTATCGTCAACCGATATTCCATACTTTTTCATCCTGGCGCCAAATAAATTTATATAATCAGTTGCAATCTGATGGCCAAAACCTCTACTGCCGCAGTGAACCATTATGACTATCTGATCTTTCTGGAAAATACTCATCCTTTCAGCCAAATTTTTATCAAAAATATTTTCCACTCTTTGAACTTCCAAATAATGATTTCCAGACCCCAAAGTCCCAATTTGATTTATTCCTCTTTCGATAGCTTTTTTTGAAACAAATTCAGTCTCCGCTTCTTTTAAACAACCATTATCTTCTATCTTATTTAAATCTTCCGGCTCACCCAAACCCAACTCTACCGCCCATTCAGCACCTCTTCGCAAAATCTCCAGAAAATCCTTTTTAGTCAAATTTAATTTGCTTTCTCCACCTAAACCAGCGGGTACAAATTCAAAAAGCTCATCAACTATATCTTTTATCTTTGGAAAAACCTCCTTATATGATAAATTTGTGGCAATCAGCCTCATTCCGCAGTTTATATCAAAACCAATTCCACCTGGTGAAATTACACCATCTTTCATATCAAAAGCTGCTACACCACCAATCGGAAAGCCGTAACCCCAGTGAGCATCAGGCATCATAAATGAGGCATTGACAATCCCAGGTAGCTTGGATACATTTATACCCTGCTCAACTGCTCCATCATCAAGAGCCTCCAAAATCTCCCTAGTCGCGACAATTCTTAAAGGAACGCGCATCCCTGCTCTAAAACCCCTCGAAAGCTCCCAAATTCCTTTATCAACTTCTTTAAAATTTGACAAAAGCTTGATATCCATAATTTGTATTTTATAGACTTTATCAATTTCAAAAATAACAATAAGAAGCCAATCTTTAATCTTCAATATAATTTTATGATTAAACGTCAAGCACGATAAAACTGCGAAAGCTTTCTTTAGAAAGTTTTTCCACTTTAAAAAGATATTTTGTCACCGCTTTTACATCCAATTTTAGCTCATGTCTTTTGGGGTCCATCCTTTCACCAAATAAACTTCCCGAAACTTTCCATTTTCCCTTCTTATTTTTTGATTTCTCAACACGGCACTTAATTTTCCTAAACAACATTTTTTTTGAATCTTTCAAAAAAACAAGCTCCTCCAAAAAGGAATAAAGAAGTTCATCAAGACTTTCTCCAACCAAATTGATCTTATAAACCTGCACCCCTTTTACTTTTCTTAGATCTGTCATAACCGCCTCAAGAGCTAGTCCCGCGTTTTCAAAAAGACTACTTTCGTTTCCAGCAAAAACCTCAAAGGCTATGTCCGAAGTTACAGCATTGGAAAGAAAACGAAATTTTTTTTGCATTCAAATTTTTGCACCTTTAGATTTTAACTTCTTATGTGTGTTTATCCGCGACACTTGAGGCGCCCCATGAATCAGGTTTAGTCCTCGCCATATACCCATTTCCATTTACTATTCCCACAACTTCTCTAATCATCTCCCGCGTGGGTCCCAAAGGTCCAACATCTATGTGAATTTCCAAGTCATATTTTGCCGGAGAAATTTTTTTCCTTATTTGAGGGACAAGATCCTTTGCCAACTCCAAACTCATCAGAGTCTCCGTATAAATCTTGTCTCGAAGTCGAGGTATTTCATTTTCTTTCTTTTTTCTCCAAAAATATCTGGCACCTCTACCCTTTCTGTAAATAACAACCGCCGTCACGAAATCTATACCCAAACTTCCCCCATTTGATCTGGTTTGTGAATCTGTTCCGATAATCAACTTGTAAAAACTCTCGGGATATTCGTCAACAAACCCCAAAATTTTATCAACCATCTGGTTAATTGTTAACCTGCCGTCGGTTGGACTTAAAAAAAATCCATCTAAATTATTATCCTCGTCTTTATCTCCTGAACTTTTTGCCATATTTTAAATATTTATGCCCAAATTATATAACAACAACAGAACTTTTTACACCCAAACCCCTTTCCAGATTATCAGTAAAAGATTTTTATGGTATAATTTTTTCAGCCGAAATATTTCAGCAAAATGAAAAAGAAAATTAAAAAAATAACAAAGGCAGTGATTGCAGCGGCAGGCTACGGAACAAGATTTTTACCAGCAACCAAAAATCAACCCAAGGAAATGCTTCCTATTATCGATAAACCGATAATCCACTATCTTGTTGAAGAATGCGTCGCATCGGGAATTAAAGATATTATTATTGTCACCCGCGCCGGACAGGGAATAATGGAAGATTATTTTGACAATAGTTTAGAGCTTGAATATATGCTTGATACCAACGGCAAGGAGGAACTTTTAAAAAAAGTTAAAGAGATTCCCCTGCTTGCAAATTTTGTCTATGTCCGCCAGAAAAAAAACCTCCCTTACGGCAACGCGACTCCTCTTCTTTGCGCTTCCCCTCTGATTGACAATGATGAAGCTTTTGTTTATATGTTCGGTGATGATCTTACCATCTCAGACATCCCTGTAACCAAACAGCTGATGAATATTTTTTACAAGGAAAGGCCATCGGCAATAAACGCCGTTCAGGAAATGCCGGATAGCGAGGTTGAAAGGTATGGAACAGTAAGATACAAGAAAAAAGCCAAATATAAGTACGAGATAGATGAGATACTTGAAAAAATGCCCTTGGGGAAAAATCCTTCAAACATGTGCCAATTCGGCAGATTTGTTTTTAGTTACGATGTAATAAACGAGCTAAAAAATACAAAAACAGGAAAGGGAGGGGAATTGTGGGTTGCGGATGTCTTGAACAACCTAGCCAAAAAAGGAAAAAGGGTAATAGCTCAACCAATTAAGGGCGAGTGGGTTACAACAGGTGACCCTTTAAGATATATGCAAACCCAGGTTAAATTTGCCCTCCTAAGAGAAGATATCAGAGAACCTTTCAAGAAATTTTTAAACGATCTTAAGCTCTAAAAATAATAAAAAATAAAGTCAAAACCCCAAATAGAGCCATAATTATATACTCCAAAATCACCGAAAGATAAAGATCTTTTCGTATATAATGATAAACAAATCCCCAGGCAACGTAACTGGATGCCGCAGCAATCACACAAACCAGCTGAAAATTTTTATCGTATGGAAAAAGCAAAATCCCCAAAACTGTGGCCGTCAAAATCCCCACCAAGGGAAGATAAATCGACACCTTTCTGACAAATTTTTTCAATAAAACTTCCAGCTCCATAAATATATTTTATCCTACAAAATCTCGCCCGCCTTCGCCAAAAGCAATATTGTCAAAATCATTCCGAAAAAGGCAATATGGGCAAAAGATCTTCCTGAAACTCTGGTAATTTTTCTTCTGGCAACAACTATGGCGTCTATAATCAAAACAACCAAAAGTATGAAAGTTAAAGCAACAGAAATATCCTTGGTTGCCTTAAAGGGCGAGAGTAAAATATGAAATCTATCTGATTTGCTTTCCGCAACCGGTCCTGCAATCTTGGTTTGTTCAAGAAAAACGGTTGGTGTGACTTCCGAAGAAACAGGAGCGGCAGGAAAAGCAGTCGGGGTTGGAGTAATCTTCTCAACTTGGGCCAATTTTGCGCTTTCGGTGGCTACCTCTTTTTTGGCTTGAGCTATTGGTACCTGACTTGTTGTATCTACCATCTGCGTTCCAAAAAGCTGAACAATAATTGTCGTTTCTACTCCGTTCAAATCTCCCTCAACAACAGCAACTCCTATCTCTTTGTACTTACTTGAGAGCATATTTTCCTTATGCGAAGGAGAAGCCATCCACGCGTCAATAGCTGATGATGGATTTGAAAAGTCTCTTGCCAGATTTTCTCCGGCGTAGCGGTATTTATAGCCATAATCCGTAAAAAATTTCCAGGGTTCTGTACCATCTGGAGCAATATGCGCCCAGTAATCATTGGCTAACATGTGTTCACCTTTCGCTTTTGCGGCTTGAGAAAGTGCGGCATTGTAGGAAAGTTCGGGAACTCCCGCCTCACGACGCTTCAAATTAGTCAGACGTATCACTTCATCAGGAGAAATGTTAGCGGCGTAACCAAGAATCTTCACCCCCGTTAACGGCAGAGCCTGAAGGATAACCTGATAAATTACCAGAAAAATTGATAACAAAAAAAGCGAACTGGTGTGTAATAGTTTCGCTTTTTGATTGTTGGAATGCTGGGGATGTAGATAGTGAGTAAGTGTGTAAGCTAAATTCATCATATTCTATCTTAAACCTATAAAGACCTTCGTTTCAACTTTGCTTAACGCTTTTTTCAATAGATAAATCCGGTTTTGTAAATTGCTTAATAAGTTATTTTTTTGTCACAAAGGCTCAACACTCAAGGTAATGCTTTTTCCCTTGTAATCATCAGGAAGGTATATAAAAAGATAAATTCTATTTCTCTCCTTTCTTGTACCTTGATAAAAAGACAAGGGATTGTTTTTTATATTTTCTACTTCATCACTTACCCAGTCTTTAATACCTTCACCGCCTATTATTTCAGCAAAATATAAAAGCTTTTCTTTAGCCAAAGTTTTTGAGTTTTCATCAAGTTCAATCATATCCTTAAAGTTGATAACATAAGTTGCCGAAGATATATTATCTCCCTTGCCGATTATCTGTGCTTCCTCCATTCCTTTTTCCGCCTCGTAATTTTCCTGCTCCCCGATATCCTCTCCCTTCTCAAAAACAAATCCTTTTTGGGACAAAGCCTTTATAATTTCCTCCCTTGATAAACCAATTTCTCCTTCTTTATTAAAGACAAAAGGTGTCGGAGTAGGGGTTGGCAAAACTTTTTCGGAAATCTTTAAATTTTTTAATCTATAAAACTTCCCCAGCGAAAAAAATAACAATATTAAACCAATAAGCAAAAGTGAAAGAAAAATTATCCAAAAATCCGATTTAAAAAATATTTTCCTTTTCTTTTTATTGCGCGCCATAGCTTATTTTAGATATTTCACGCAAAAAAAACAGGGGCTTTTATCAAACCCCTGTTCTTAGAGAATTTAACGATCCTATGAACTTATTCGGAACAATGTCCCGGACCAATTATTCCTTCGTTAAAGCTCCCTAGCACACCCGCGTAATAAATCGCCTGACTCCTTACCGACTTTGACAAATTCTTTGCCGGATCGTAAGTATTAAAGAAACCATTGGTTCCATTTTCCCCCGCAAAAGCAAGCGCCGAATTAACTTCACTTGTCGGCGACGCGCCGTTTAGAATATTAAGCTTTGCCGCAATATACTGGTGTGCCAGAATAAAGTAAGCATCGCCTTTTTTGGGAGCAGTCCACAAAACCTGATACCAGCTTTTGCCACTTGAGAAAAATGCCGTATCCTCACCACCAGTTTTTACTGATGCCCATGTGTCATCATAAGGCGCGGGACCATACTTCGAGTGCGTCTTCCAATAACCTTGAGTTAAAGTACAACCACCGCAGGGAACATCAACATCAACCGTCCAACTATCTGAACCAGTTTTACTTGTATCATTTGTAACAAACGAAGCCGTATTCACAAACTCATAACTTCCACACTCACTATAAGGACCAACTGTTAGAGTATTATATTCGAATGTTTTTTGAGAATCTCCTGCGCAAACTTCTCCCAAATCACCATATATATCATCGGTAACATCCACACATTCATCAATTTCTGTAGTTGGATCACCAAAGACAAAATCTTTAGTCGCCGTTCCTCCTCCGACTTTACTTTCTGTATCAGTTATTACAGTTGCTGTATTCGTTCCACTTGCACTACTGGTAAGTGAAGCATTATATGTGCAGGTTAAAGTGTCTCCCGCTACCAAAGTATAGGGAAAGTTTACTTCACCACAGTTTAAAGTAGGACTAACACCCCCTGTTATTTCATCACTTACTCCAGTAATAATTGCTGAATATTTCGGGTCGGGGTTTTTAATGGTTATTTCTCCTTTAACCCCCCAACCACTATCAACATAACTAGCATCAACTTTTACAGTATAACTAACGGTGTGAGTTTGTCCTATAGATAAGATTAAACTACCTTTATCTCCTTCTTTGTCAATCTCCCATTCCCAAGTTCTGGTGTAGTAAGGCTCGGCTGTTTTTGAAACCTCCAACTCATAATCAAAACAAAAATCAACATGGCTTAAACCATATGGTTTGTCGTTATTTGGATTTGTCGGAGACACTAAATCTTCATCTTCCTTCGATTCCGGATTATAGTAATACACATTGGCATTTGGTCCTCCTTTGACAATCACAGCATCAACTCCAATTGTCGAACTCCAGTCAACATAAGTCCCGTCGGTTGACCATGTAACAGTACCGTTGCCCAGCGTATAAGTTCCTCCGGTTGAGCCTTCTGGATAGTCAAATTTAACTCCGTAAGGATAACCTAAACTTTCACAAGTCGGGTTTCCTTCAACATAAACAGGTTCAACAGATGCAGCATTAATGCTTTTTATAATCGAAAAACCAACGGCTAGGACAATAGTTAATGCTACAGTCGAAAACAATATCTTTTTACTCATATTTTCTCACCTCCTCTCTAAATATACTTTTGAAGATTAAACCATAAATCTGAGGCAGGACAGAGTATATGGAATCATCTATAAAGAATGTCTTTTTTTATTACCTATTCACTATAAAAAACCGTTACCTATCTGTCAATAACCATTATGGATATAGTTTGTCCGTTATTGTTAAGAGTTATAGTTTTTGGTGTTTATTCTTTTAAGGGTTCAGCAATGACGATAAATCTCATGCTGTCGGCAAAACCCGTGCAGGTGTAGATCGTCAGCGTTTCTTTCTCTTTGGGAAGAACATATTCAATAGCTTTTGGAGAGACAACCTTGTTTTCCACAACCCTATATTTATAGACTTTGCTTTCCTCATCTTTCAGATAAATTTGAGAGCCCGTTTTTATAAAGCGCATTGAACCTAAAATATTTTTCTTATTGTGGCCATAAATAACGATATTTCCGTTATCTCCCAGATTCGCCGACAAATTCAAATGACTAACTCCTTTATCTGAAACCTGCCAGATTCCGTTTATAATCTGCGATTCCTCAACAGGAAGTTTTAGATCAAGCGATGGTATTTCAAGAAAAACGGGAGGTTTAGATAATTCATTTTTGAGATTAGCTAAATTTTGAACATCTTCGATATCAAATCTGTACCTGCGCTTTTGATATAGATTCCAAAACAGGGCAAAAATTATCAGTAAAATTCCCAAGCCCAAAAATAAAACTCCAACCTTTCTTTCTTTGGAGAATTTTTTACCTGAAGAAGAGAGTATTTTATTTAAATAAGAAAACATCAACCAACTTACTTTGTGATTTTTTGAGTTTTTAATGCAAAAATCTGCCTTACCCCCAAAGCCGAAAACAAAAAGCCAAAACCCAAAACCAAAGCGTATAAATTATCAGAAAAAGCTCCCGTTTCTGCAAGAGTATCAGCCGAAAGCACTATTCCACCAATTGCAGTTGTCTTTTCTGTTGAGGCGGCTTCGGGAGTTATCTGTCCTGTTGGTTCGGGAGTAGGAGTTACCGTTGGGCTTGGAGTGGGCGTTAAAGATGGAGTCGGGCTGGGAGTTAACGATGGTGTAGCGCTGGGTGAAGGTGTAGGCGTTAAAGTAAGAGTTAAACTCGGTATGGGAGAAGGTGTGAGAGTGGGAGTTGGCGAAAGAGTCGGAGTTAATGTTAAAGCCGGATCTACCTTAAAGGAAACATGAGATATGTCCTTGCAAGATGAATTTTTATCATCATCAGGCCATGTTTCACTGGCAGTTGCAACCCGTGTTCCAATTCCAGTTACCTGCCAGCATGACTTTGTCCCATCTTCCAAAAACATCTCCTGAACCCCACCTCCGAAAACACAAACCTGACTAATATAATTTCCACCTCCTGCATCGTGGCTTATTTCCTTATCACTGTCTTTAAATTCATACTTTATCCAGCCATCATCATGGGGACAAACATCGGCTTTAGCATAAACCAGCTGATTCTCTCCTAATCCTAAAACAAAAGAGGTTATCTCTTTAACAAAACTAACAAAAAGAAGACTGGCAATGAAAAATAAAGTAAGAATGAAAAACCTTCCTCTTAAAATATTGTATTTTTTTCTGGTCTTTTTCATTAAATCCCTTTCCAAAAGGGCAGAGGTAAAATTTAAATTTTGTCAAACGGATTATATCTTAATTTCGGATATTATTCAATAGCCCACCTTACTACACCTCAATTTACTTCTTAAAACAAACTTAATTTTCCCTTTTTAAAAGCTTAAGTTTTCCCTCTTATAAAATCAAATTTTCTTTAAATTCAATAAAGGCAAATATTATTTTTCTTTTAGGGATCGAAGCTTTTTATAAGCAAAGTAAGAAGCTAAAAGAATTACTGAAATTATCCCGACTGTAATTTTTGTCCTGTCTTTGGCAAATTTTACAGCCTTACCAATTAAATTCAAGGGCTTAGGAGTTGGCGAAAGCAAACCTTCTAGTTGTTCGGTTGACTCCGGCAAAACCTCTCCTTTTACTTCCTCTTTTACTTCCTCTTTCTCTTCCTCGGGCAATGCTACCCGACTTTCTCCACCCGCTCCCGGCGTGGGAGTAGCAATAACAGTTTCATATTTAACTTCTCTGTCACCAACCAACCCTGAAGAATTATCAGCCTTATCAATGGCTCTTAGAACATAGTAATAGGTTTTATTGGAATCAAGACCAAAATTCTCCCAAACCATTTCCGCATTAGGCGCTCCACCCACCTCGCCAACCTTATGAGCTCCGTCAGCGGGAAAATCCAGCTCCTCTCCCCTGTAGATAGCAACTTTAGAAAAATCGGAATCACCAGGATTTTTCCAATGAATTTTATACATCGAACCTCCACCCATTTCTTCTTTCCAATAATCAGATACTGGCCCGGGAGGAGTGGTATCATAAACAGTATCAGTCTCGTCAAAAGCGGAGCCGGAGTTTATCACAACTTTGAAATAATAGCGAGCTTGTTCACTAACTTGAGAGCTGGTAACTTCAACTTGTCCAGAAGCCCCATTAAAAACAGGTCCAAAACTTATATAACTTCCCCCTTCCTTTTTGAAATAAAATTGCGCAGTAATTGAAGAAGGATCATCACTAATTGCGCTGTATGACAGTTTGAAATTATTGGTGTTTATGTAATCCGGTAAATTTGTAATTGAGACAGTTGGGCTAACTGCTCTTACAGATTTCACCAAAAGAGAATACATTACAAAAACTACCAAAAATAAAACTGTTAACTTAATTTTTTTCATACTTTTCTTTTCTTTAGCGCTAATTTATTAGATAAAACTAATCCTGTCAACTTAAACAAAATTCCTGTTAATCCCATTGATATAAAAACCATTAAAAGATAAGAAGGGCTTCCAGTTGCAGGAAGAACTGTTGAAATCCCCAAGACTTGTGGAGTTAGATTGCCTCCATAAGAAACATTCTTTCCTATTGTTACAGTTGATTCGGCTAAATTACAATCAAGGCTGGAAAATGATGATGTTTGATCAATTAAATCATAACCATTATCCATATCAAATACTTCAATAAACCTGCCATACTCCGCTTTGCAAGTTGCCAAATTTTTATAACTGCCGGCAGTTAAATCATTCGCAATTTTGGCTTGGTATGTTAGAACAACCTCGCTTCTAGCAGGAACAACTCCTAAATCCCAAGAAAGAACACCAGACGCAATTACCGGATCATCTATTGAAATACCATCTTTTTTACTGCTTCCCGCAACATAACTAAATCCACCGGGCAATACATCTTTAATAACCACGCTTAAATTTTGATCACCCAAGTTTTGCAAAGTTAAAGTGTAAATTACAATATCGCCGGCTGAAGCGTTTGGTTTATCATTTGATTTATTTAAATGAACAGCCAGCTGATCTATATCAACACCAGAGTAAGAAACTTCTGTCAAAAGAGAGTCTTCACATTCCAAACTATCTTCTGCGCAAGCGCTCGTTTGGGCACCATTAGTAGCCCAAACTTGAGTAGGTAAATCCGGGGTTACATTAGTTGTTAAGAAATTTAGCGTTAATGTAATTTTCTCACCAGGATTAAGAATTGATACTTCCCATTTCAAAAGACCGATGAACTCGCTTGTATCCCCATCACCATCGTAATCTAAATGATCCATTCCGATATATTCCTGAACCAAAGTCGGGGATAACGGGGAAGAACTAATAAAGTTGACATAATCCGTATCAAAAGTATCGCTGATGACTAAATTATACAAAGGCACATTGCCTGTATTTTCCACTTCAATTTGAAAAACGGCTGTCTCTCCAAGTAAAACTTCGCCATTACTTATCCTCGTTTTAATACTTGATAAAGAAGGCTGGGGTAGAAAATTTCCAAAATCATTACCACTTGAACTTAAAGCATAATGAAGGTCAATGTCATAATAACCCGAAACTGGTTGAGTTTGCAGCCAATTTTCCTGCAAAACCTCGCGAACTCTGTAAGAATCGGCTACCAAATTTTCAAATTTATAACATCCACTCTCACCAGTCACAACCGAAGGTTCCCCTTCATCGTACTGACCATCCTGATCATAATCAAGATAAATTGTCCAACCCTCAATACCCGGTTCAGCTATATCACCTTCTTTATCCCATATACCATTATTATTTAGATCATGATACTTGCAACCAGAAATCGTCCTGTAATGCGAATTCAAGAATATGTACTCATGCTCCTCATTTAACCCAACATTTACAAGGTAGTATTCAGGATTTTGAGGATCTGTCTGGTAGTAATCTGAGGGTGTTACCTCGCTTATTTTATATGCTCCCTGTGGAACATCTTCAAATAAATAACAACCATCTTCATCTGTTGAGCCGCTTGCATACAAATTATCATAATCTTGGTCATTATACTTCTCTAATTTTATTTCAACCCCTGATAAAGGAAAATCCTCACTGTCCTTACTGCCATTTCCATTTACATCCTCATACTTGCAAACCCTTATTATGCTTGGAATATCATCATTTGTAATTGTGCAGGTTGCTGTTCCTCCATTTGGAACTTGTACTTCTCCGCAGTTGTCATAGGTAGTAGAGTAACCAGAAACTTGAGATTCTATAACTGTGTATGTTCCTGCATCT
>Ga0209102_1000485_pt1 | contig 26418 bp, 16 predicted proteins | sample ConPoolayeHmetaG_FD_185483 | JGI IMG/M metagenome (GOLD analysis project Ga0209102, IMG submission 185483) | Hot spring microbial mat communities from California, USA to study Microbial Dark Matter (Phase II) - Cone Pool mat layer H metaG... ...
TCGTTCACGAGAAGCTCTATGAGACCATGTTCCGGTTCAGCGAACGGGCCGGCAGAGACAGGACCCGTAGCCGGAAGTTGTCGGTGCGCCTGCCCATGCCGGTGCTCGTGCTGGATGTGGGCGGCGGATTGGCTGATTGCGCCGCCGATAAGCCCTGGATCGATATTCAGGATGTGCTCTCCGTGCCGTTAATGGCCTTCCTCGAGGGTCTCCTGGATCCGAGGATCCGCTGGGACAGGCCCAGGGCCGTCTCGGCGGGAGGATTCGCGTCGGTGGTGGGCGAGAGTCTGATGGGGCCGCCCGTCGACCCGCTTCGGATGGCGGAACCGACCTTTGCCGTGATATCGAGTCAATATATGAATTTCAGCGCCAAGGCCGGTTACCACTTCGCGAACGTGGATGCGGTGATGAGCCCGGTGCAGAACAAGAACTACCTTCAATTCCGTTTTGGCGGAGGCGGCGCCGGAGAGGAACGGCGGAGGCGGCGCGCGGTCTTTCTGTGGAAGGTCCTGTCATCCATGGGATTTCTGGTGAATGTGATGGGCGATATGGTGCTGGCCAGGTTGGCGAAACCCGAGGAGGCACAGCTCCGCTCGCGGCTGGTTCAGCTGGGCCGGCTGACTCTTTGTTCACGGCAGCTGGATATGCTGATGGATTCCGAAGCCAGCGCCGACTATTTCGCCGCCGCATTTCTCGAGGAGAACTTGGATCCCTTCTGACCCGCAACACTCACCGAATCGCTCCGGCGCCGGCGGATCCGCCGCGGGCGAATGCCGAATCCGGTGGCAGTTTCCTGCGAGCGGCAACGGCCCGGGCGATTTCCCGCAAGCCGGAAGCATAGACGGGAGACCGGAACATGCCCGGTGGCGATCCCCCGCCCGGCAAAATGCCCTGGCGGGGCCATCCGCACAGACGGAGCGCCTCACAGCGCGCAAGACTCGCCGGGAGCCACTCCCAGCTGCCATCCTATTATCCCATCAGCTGCCTCGCGACTCATAGGAGAAGCCCCGCAAGGGGCCGCACGAGAGCGCCGAGGGCCCAAGCCCTGGGAAGCTCCAGCGCCGTGCAACCTGCTATCAACAGGTGCCGCTGCGAGTTCGATAATCACGTGGGCAAGCTCCTGCACCAATTGGGATGGAGTCACCAGAAGCCGGAGCGGCGCGCGCTCGAACGGAACGAGGCGGCGATTGCCCACTGGAAGCGAACTGTCTGGCCGGCAGTAAAAAAACATCACGCGGCTGGCAGCCCACGTCGTCTTCGTCGACGAGTCCGGCTTCCTCCTGATTCCTACCGCCTGCAAAACCTGGAGCCCCGTCGGGCGGACGCCGATCGTTCACCATTGTTACCGTCACGATCGCATCTCGGCCATATCGGGCATCGCCGTCAGCCCCCGGCGGTTTCATTGCACGCTCCACTGCCGGCTCTTTGAGGACAACATTCAAGGCGTCGAGGCCGCCACGTTCCTGCGGCACCTTTTGCATCAGATCCGCGGCCATGTCATCGTCCTATGGGACAATAGCCGGATTCATCGCGGTGAACCGGTCCAAGAGCTCCTGCTTCGTACGCACCGCCTTCACCTGGTGAATTTTCCATCCTATGCCCCGGAGCTGAATCCCGACGAAGGTGTTTGGAATCACCTCAAAAGACATCTGGCCAACGGCCGGCCTGACACACAGGCGGAGCTCATGGATCTCTTGTCTGCCGAGATATGTCGTTTGGCAGCCAGCCCAACATTCCTTCGCGGTTGCATCGAACGCTCCAGATTTCCTCTCTTTTGCCTTAAGTGTTTCATTATTTATGCGGCGATCGATAGTGGTGGGCCCAGCAGGACTCGAACCTGCGACCCGCTGATTATGAGTCAGCTGCTCTGACCGACTGAGCTATGGGCCCGCGCGCAGCATGCAACGTGCCCCGAGAGTAGCACGCCCCCCCGCCGCACGTCAATTTCGGTGACAGGCTACTCAACCCCGAAACTCCCCGGACGCCAGCGCTCCGGCGCGCGCCTGCAATTTCGGGGTTGAGTAGCCTGTCACCGAAATTTAACATACTGGCATGCGCAGAATCTTTTCGCCTCTCTTCAAGCGCAGGCGTACGCAAGAGTCCGTCGAAGACACCGCATATCTCCGCACCTACGAGTGCTTCCGGCAAATCCTCGCCATCAACGACTCGACACTGCAGCTCATCGCCGACATCGACGACCGTTTGCTCGGCCAGGGCCCCTTCAATCTCGAGCCTCTGTTCCAGAGAATCCGCAAGGCTGTCATGGAAATCTTCCTCATGATCAACAACCTCAACGAGATCGCCGGAGGAAGGTTCCTCAGATTGCACGATGCCCTCGGCCGGCTCCAGCTCGAACTGGAAGCCGAGATCGGCGAGCAGCGGCCCGCACAGCCTGCCGGCTACGTCGTCCCTCTCTCATCGCTGCGCGCCTCCGACGTTTGGCTTGCGGGCTCCAAGATGGCCAACCTGGGGGAAGTGCGCGCGCTCGGCTTTCCCGTCCCCGAAGGTTTCGTCATCACCACCGAAGCCTGCCGCGCGTTCATGTCGGCCAATCGGCTGTGGGACAAGACCGTCCGCCTCGAGTGCCTGCTGGACGCCTTCACACCGGCTTTGCTGGACATCGCCTGCCGCGAAGTCCAGCAGGCCATTCTCTCGGCGCCCATCCCGCAGCCGGTGCGCGGCGCCATCGATGCCGCCTACCATGAGCTGGCGGGCGATCAAGAGGCCCTGGTGGCCATGCGCAGTTCGGCCGTCGGCGAGAACGCCTCGTTCGCAGGCAAGTATTACACCGAGCTGAACGTGACCCGCGGGCTGCTCGAAGATTCCTACCGCACGGTGCTGGCGAGCATGTTCAGCGCCGACGCCATACTGTATCGCTTCGAGCGCGGCCTCAACGACGGCCGCAACGAAATGGCGGTCGGCTGCATCCGCATGGTCGAGCCACGCGCGAGCGGCATCATGTTTTCCCGCGCCTTCGACGATGGCACGGCCGATCGGATCGTCATCAGCTCCCGGGCCGGGCTCAACGTCGGCATCACGGCAGGCCTGCAGGGCGCCGAGGAAATCGTGGTCGGCCCGGATTCCGACCTGGAGGGCGCTTCGCGCATCCTGCATGCCGGCGAGCTGCTGCGCCTGCGCGAGATAGCGCGCGCGCTCGAAGCCCATTTCGGCGGACCGCAGGACATCGAATGGGCCGTCGATCGCCAGGGCACGGTGGTCGTCCTGCAGTGCCGGCCGATGGTGTTTCCCAAGCGCCCTGCGGGCGAATGCCGGCGCGAGGCCATCTCTGCCGAACCGCTGCTCGCAGGGGGCATGGCCGCCTGCCCGGGTGCCGGCTCCGGTCCGGTCTATGTTGTGCAGTCCGAAGCCGACCTGGAAAGGTTTCCCGCAGGGGGCGTGCTGGTCGCGCGCCATTCCTCGCCCGTTTTTTCGCGGGTCATGTCGCATTGCTCCGCCATCATCACCGAAATCGGCTCCCCTATCGGGCACATGGCGATTCTGGCACGCGAGTTCGGAGTCCCGAGCGTCGTGGGCATGAAGGAAGCCCTGAGCCGGCTTGCGCCGGGAGAGATCGTCACGGTCGACGCCACGAACACGCGCGTCTACGCCGGAGACTTGCTCCGGGCCCTCGAAGGCGGCGCCGAGCGCTTCCCGCTGGCCGATTCCCCCGTCGTGCAGCGTCTCAAGCGGGTCGCCAGGCTCGTCACCCCGCTGCACCTGACCGATCCTGCGGCGCCCGAGTTCAGGCCCGCAAATTGCCGCTCGCTGCACGACATCACCCGGTTCGTGCACGAAAAGGTCTACGAGGTGATGTTCCATCTCGGCGATCGCGCCCGGAGTTCGCGCGCCCATTCCTTCCGCCTCGAGGCGCATCTCCCCCTCGAGGTACGGGTGCTGGACCTCGGGGGCGGGATCGCGCGCGCCGCCGGCGCCGGCGATTCGGTCCGTCCGTCGGAAATCGTTTCCGTGCCCATGCAGGCCTTCCTCGAAGGGCTCCTGGACCCGCGCATTGTCTGGGACCAGCCGCGGCCGGTCTCGGCACGCGGATTCATGTCGGTCATGGGGGAGAACATCGCCGGGCCGCCGGCTCTTTCGCGGGGCGTGGGCGGAGCTTCCTTCGCGGTGATCTCGGACCGGTACATGAACTTCAGCACCAAGGCGGGGTATCACTTCTCGACGCTGGACGTCTATTGCGGCCAGAGCCAGAACAAGAATTACATCCACTTCAAGTTCCACGGCGGGGGCGCGGCCATGAGCCGGCGCCTGCGGCGCATCGCCTTTCTCGCCGAGGTGCTTGCGGGGCTGGAATTCAAGGTCCAGACCCAGGGCGACTATCTGACGGCCCGGCTCGACAAGTACGAGCGCGACTACATACGGGCCAAGCTGGTCGCGATGGGCCGGCTCACGATGTGCGTCCGGCAGCTGGACATGCTGATGGATTCCGACGTGAAAGCGTCGGCACTGGCCCAGGCTTTTCTGCGATCCGATTTTTCGGTGTTCTAGCGCCCTGCGGTACTCCCCGCGGGTCCGCGGGCGCGAGCCGCAAGCTCGGCGCACGCACCAACAGGCGGAATTCCGGGGCATCAACGTCTCGGAAATTGCACCTCTGTCTGACCACGCATGGGTTGTAGCATAACTCCCGGCAATTGTTTCAAGGGGTCAAGGGGCAGAGGGGTAAAGGGTTCCAAGTTGTTCCCGTGACGTCTCTTTTCAGCAGCGCATGGCGCCTCGGCAGCAATCCTCGTGAATGACAGCCTTTCCGGGCTGGTTTTCCGGATCGTAAGTCACCGCTCCGCCTGTGTGGCTGCGATACAGCGTGGAAGTGCCGCCGGATACATCCGCTTCGCCGGCATCGCCGCCGGCTCCGCCACCCAATTGGAAACGCGGATCCACCTTGCCGGTCGCCTCGGTTATCGCAAGGGAAACACGGCTGAAGCAGTCCCGGCCTTGTATGCTGAGGTAGCAAGGATGTCGGATTCCTTCATTCGAAGCCTGCAGGCCAAAATCGATCTGAGGCGCCGAGCGGTCTTTCCCCTTTGTTCCTTGACCCCTTTGCCCCTTGGCCCCTGAAGTTGGTGAGCGCAGCGAGCTAAGTTCCTTTTTGCAGCTCCTTCTGCTTGGTGAGGTTCATCACGCGCACGGCCACGGCGGCGCCCTCGGCCTCCCTGTAGGCGACGCGCACGATGTCGTTCGCCTCGGGCGCGGCACCGATCTCGGCTTGCGCCACCGAAAAGCTGATTTCCCGATGCGGCGGGATCTCATCCCGGACCACCAGCACCTGCGTTTCCGGGGTGTAACTGACCACCGTGCCCTGAACGACGTGCGGCGGAGTGCCGCAACCGCCCAGGGCCAGGAGGCACAACAGCACCGGCGCCAACGTCCATAGAGGTTTCATCGAACCACCCCCCGATCTCTTCTCTCTCATTCCATGGCCTTGCGCGCCCGGAGTTCGCGTACGATACCCCGGACCAGCAAGGCAATGATGACGCCGCTGATCAGAATTCCGGCGGCGAGGATCAGAACCGCCGAGGCCGTCTGCATCTCGAGCTGTTTGAGCAGCACCGAGGCGCAGGCAATGAAGATCGTGGTCGCAAACAGCAGGCGGATGGCGTAGCCCCGCACATACTTGACCGCCACGGTTCCCATCTGGGCGCCCACGGCCGCGCCGAGCAGCATCCACATCGCCGCCAGCAGATCCACCCGGCCCTTGACGCCGTAAGTGAACGCTCCGTAAGCTCCCGTGATCATGACCTCGAAAAGATCCGTCCCGACCGCCACCAGGGTGTTGCACCCGACCAGGTAGATCAGCGAGGGCATGCGGATGAAGCCGCCGCCCACGCCGAGAACCGAAGCCACGACGCCCGTCGCAAATCCTACGAGCACCGGCAGCCAGGCGGAACAGGTGATGCCCGCCGTGCGGAAATGGAGCATGGGCGGAATCCTGATGCGCTGCAGCTTCATGGCGATCGTTTCCCCGGAAACCCGGGCCGGCGCGCCCGCCACTGCCGCCTGCTTGCTCTGGCGCACGTGGCTGATGTAGTCGTAAAGAACGTAACTGCCGATGAGAAAGAGAAAGACGACGTAGATCTTGCGTATCACGGATTCGGCCAGGCCGAGAGACTCGAGGTAAATGACCAGGCGGGCGCCGAGCTCCATGCCGACCGTGGTGCCGACGATCATCGACACCCCGAGCTTGAGGTCCACGTTGCCGAACTTGCCGTGCCGCATCGTGGAGACGATGGACTTCCCACCCATGTGCGCGAGATCCGTGCCGATGGCATAGGGCATGGGAAAGCCGAAGATGTTCAGCGCGGGGGTGACGATCCATGCTCCGCCGATGCCGAAAAAGCCGCCGCACACTCCCACGGTGAACCCGATCAGCAGCAGCAGAAGCACATTGAAATGCAGCCCGGCGATCGGGAGATAGATCTGGAAGAATTCCATGAGCACAATCCTCCGGTCACTCGGAAAGAGGAGCTACTCGGCATGCTCCAACCGGCCGAGGTCGATCCCGATCATGGCCAGCAGCCGGTCGAATCCCATTCCCAGCACCAGGCCCATGACGACCATGGTCACGACCACGACCAGTCCGTACATCCAGTAGTCCGTGTTGTAGAGTTCGGCGATCCACCTGCTGATGCCCGGCGGCATGTTGCGCGTGTCGGCTACGTTGACCAGCTTCGTGGCCGGCGCGGCTCCCGCCGCCCAGGCGTCCCGCAACACCAAGGGGACCAAGCCGAGCGCGCAAGCGATACGGACGACCGCCTGCCGCCGCTTCGAGTGCCGGGCGCTTGCGTCCATTGTCCTATGTTTCATGCACAATCTCCCCAGAAACCGCAACAGCTGCTCTATGAGGTTTGCGACGAAATTCCGCGTGAGCGGCCCGCCGCTGGGAGGAGGAGACCGACAAAACCGCCCACCGGCCGGATTCTAAGAAAAGAAAAACCCGAATGCCAGCGAAATCGGAGACGCCAGACGCGCTCAATCGCGGGAAGGGCTGCTTTCCAGGAAAGCCTTGAGCAAGCGGCTGCGCGAGGGGTGGCGCAGCTTGCGCAAGGCCTTGGCCTCGATCTGCCGGATGCGCTCCCGGGTGACCGAGAACCTCTGCCCGACTTCCTCGAGCGTGTGCTCGCTGCCGTCGCCCAGGCCGAAGCGCATCTTGATCACCTGCTCCTCGCGCGGCGTCAATGTCTTGAGCACCGACTCCGTCTGCTCCTTGAGGTTGATATTGATCACCGCTTCGGCGGGAGAGATGATCGCACGGTCCTCGATGAAATCCCCCAGGTGACTGTCCTCTTCCTCGCCGATCGGGGTCTCGAGGCTGATCGGCTCCTGGGCGATCTTGAGGATCTTGCGCACCTTGCTGACGGGGAAATCCATCTTTTTGGCGATTTCCTCGCTGGTCGGCTCGCGCCCGTACTCCTGGACCAGGGCGCGCGACGTGCGGATCAGTTTGTTGATGGTCTCAATCATGTGGACCGGGATGCGGATGGTGCGCGCCTGATCGGCGATCGCGCGCGTGATCGCCTGCCGGATCCACCAGGTGGCATAGGTGGAGAACTTGTAGCCGCGGCGGTATTCGAACTTGTCGACGGCTTTCATCAGCCCGATGTTGCCCTCCTGGATCAGGTCCAGGAACTGCAGCCCCCGGTTGGTGTACTTCTTGGCGATGGAGACCACGAGGCGCAGGTTGGCTTCCACCAGCTCCTTCTTGGCGATGTCGGCCTCGAGCTCGCCGGCTTTGATCGTGGCCAGCGTCCTTTTGAGCTCAGGCGCGGTGGCGAAGGCTTCCTCTTCCAGCGCCCGCAGCTGGCCTTCCGTTTCCTTGATCTTCTTCTTGATCGACTTGGCGTCCTCCAGGCGGCGGGGCGTCTCCAGGCTCTTCTTGAGCTTGTGAATCTCCTGCTCGAGATTCACCACCCGATCCACCGTCTCCTTGATGATGCGCACCAGGCGCTCGTGCTGGGCGGGATTCAGATCCAGGGAGCGGACCTCCCAGGCGATCGGTATGCGGTAGCGGGCCAGCATGGTCAGGTTTTTCTTGTAGAGATCGGAGCCCTTGCGGCAGCGGCGCAGCTTGGCGCGGATGCGGTTGGCCGCACGCTCGTGCCGCCGCACGCGCTCGAGCACTTCGAGCACGGCCGCCCGTTTCTCCTCGATGCGCTCGTCGGTGAGCTCGTCGTCGTTGAGGCTGACGACGTCCCGCACGGAGATCTGGTTCTTCCTGAGCTGATCGGCGAGGCTGAGCAGCTCGCGAACCACCAGGGGGGAACGCGAAAGCGCCTTGAGCACCACTCTCTGCCCGTGCTCGATGCGCTTGGCGATCTCCACCTCCCCTTCCCGGCTCAGCAGGGGCACCGTTCCCATCTCGCGCAGGTACATGCGCACGGGATCGTTGGTCTTGTCGAGCGCTATGGAGCTCAGGTCGAATTCGCCCTCTTCGCCGGTCTCGTCGTCCTTCTTCTCGTCCTTCTTGACCTCCTCCAGGAACTTCTGCTCGGACTCGATCACCTCGATGCCCGCCGACCCGAAAAGGGAAAAGATGCTGTCCAACTCGTCGGAGGAACAGATGCCTTCGGGCAGGAGATCGTTGACTTCGTCGTACAGGAGGTAGCCCCTCTCCTTCCCCATCATCATCAGTTCTTTGACTTCGTCGTATTTATCTTCGATGGACAATGCCGAGGTCTCCTTTCCTGCTATTTCCTAAAGAGACTGAGCAACTCACGATCCACGAGAACCCGCTGTTCGATCAAGCGGTTCAGCATCGCTTCGTCCCGGCGCGCGGCCGCTTCGGCGATTCGCGAAACGATCTGCTGCTTGCGCATTTCCAGCCTGGAGGCGCGCAGGGCACTGATAAAGCTTTCCGCCGTCTCGCGCGACATATCTTCCGGCACCTCTTCGATCGCGAGGCACGCCAGCAGGCTCTGCTCCGGCATGTCGGCCAGCCGGGTATGCAGGCCGGCAAAGCTCGCCGTCCGGCCGCAGCGATAATCTTCCAGGATATGGTCGAATATGCGCGCGGTCGCCAGCCCTTCGAAGTCATCCCGGCAACAGGAAGGCAGGATCTGGGCCTGCAGTTCGGGACGGTTCAGCAGAAGCTGGAGCAGGCGTTTTTCGGCGAATTTCACGGCGGTCGCCGAGCCGCCCGCCCGCGCTTCCATCTGCGGGCGCCGCTGCTGGGCGGCGCGCTTCAGCTCGTCGAGCAGCTGCCGGTCTTCGATGCCCAGGCGCCGGGCGCAGCGGAAGACGTATTCGGAGCGCTCGACCGCGTGCGGGATCTTGGCCAGGTAGGGCAAAACGGCGTCCATGACCTGGACCTTGCTCTTCGGATCCTCGGGATCCTTCTGCGCCTCGAGGGCGCTCTCGAGCACGAAATCCAGGTAGAAAACCGCTTCCTGCAATCGCCGGCGATATTCCTCGGCTCCTGCGGCACGCACGAAGGCATCGGGGTCCTGCCCGCGGGGGAGGCGTGAAACCTTCACCTGGAAGTCTTCCTCCAGGAAAAGGTCGAGCGAGCGTCGCGCGGCCGCCTGGCCTGCTGAATCCGGATCGTAGCTGACCACCACGCTGCGCGTGTAGCGGCCGAGCAACTTCGCCTGCTGGGGCGTGAGGCTGGTACCGAGCGAAGCCACCAGATTCCTGACACCGTGCTGGAAGGGGATGATGAAATCCAGGTAACCTTCGACCAGAACGGCATATTCCTGGCGCCGGATCTCGTCGCGCGAGAAGCTCAATCCGAAGAGAGTCCGGCCTTTGTTGTAGAGCCGGGTTTCGGGCGAATTCAGGTACTTCGGCTGCCGCTCCCCGAGCGCGCGCCCCCCGAAAGCGATCACCCTGCCCTGCAGATCGGTGATGGGGAACATGATCCTGCCGCGGAAGGCGTCGTAGAGCCGGCCGTCCTCGGACTTTTTCACCAGCCCGCACTCCTCCAGGGTTTCGGGCGCATGCCCCTTTTTCTGCAGGAACTCGCGCAGGGCCTGCCCGCCGGCCGGGGAGTAACCGAGGCAGAACTGCTCGATGGCGGCACGGCTCACGCCGCGTCCTTCGAGATAGGCGCATGCCGTACGCCCCTCGTCCGATTCGACCAGCATGCGCTGGAAATAGCGCGTCGCCTCCAGCATGGCGGCGCGCAGGGCGTCGAGATCCGCCCCCTGGGCCCGCTCGTCGCCTGCAGCCGGCGCCGGGAGCGGGATGCCGCGGCGTTCCGCCAGCCAGCGCACGGCCTGCGGGAACGAAATGTGCTCGACCAGCGTGATGAACTTGAAGACGTCGCCGCCCACCCCGCATCCGAAGCACATGAAAATCTGGCGCTCCTCGTTGACGTGGAACGACGGCGTCTTCTCCACGTGGAAAGGACAGCGCGCCACCCAGTTTCGGCCGCGCTTCTTGAGCGCGACGTATTCGGATATGAGCGCGACGATGTTGACGGAGTTTCGAACCTCGTCCAGCAGGGAATCCGAATACAATGGCATACGCAAAGCCCGGACCTGCGCGCGTGCAAATGATAGCAGAAAAAAAACAGCGGTCCAGTTCTCAACCCGGACGAGCGGGAACCGAAGCTGGTCCGCCCCTGTCCGGTGGTATTGCTCCCATGCGTCCGTGCCGCAGCTATCCGCCGTCACCCCCCCATCCAGGGAAGCGGATGGCTGAAAGCTCGGGGCCGCAACGATGATCATCCTCCGTCCTTGTCGGCTTCCTGCCCGATACCGACAAGAGTTCGCCGCCAAAACACTAAGGCGATCTCCGGCGATTGATCAAGCTGGCGACGAATCCGGCGCCGAACCCGTTATCGATGTTCACGACCGCGACATTCGAGGCGCAGCTGTTGAGCATCGCCAGCAGCGCCGTGACGCCGCCCAGGGAAGAGCCGTAGCCGATGCTCGTGGGCACCGCAATCACCGGTACGCCCACCATGCCGCCGACCACGCTCGGGAGCGCTCCCTCCATGCCCGCCACGGCAATGACGACGCGGGCGCGCGCCAGTGATTCCCGGGCGCTCAACAGGCGATGGATGCCCGCCACGCCCGCGTCGTAAGTGGTCTCGACCTCGTTCCCCATCAGGCGCGCGGTCAGGGCCGCCTCCTCGGCCACCGGGATGTCCGTGGTCCCGGCGCAAACGACATGGATCACCCCTTCCCCGTAAAGGGTCGTGTCCCGGACGATGCTGATCGCCCGCGCAAGGTCGTGGTATTTCGCTTTCGGGCTCAGCTTCCGCACGCGCGGGAACACCCCGGGATCGCAGCGCGTCACCAGGATGTTCACTTTGTGGCGCAGCAGGCTGCGGACGATGCCGACGATGTGCTCGGGCTTCTTGCCCGCCCCGAAGACGACCTCGGGGAAACCCTGGCGCAGAGCGCGGTGGTGATCGACCCGGGCGAATCCCAGATCTTCGAACGGCAGGCCTTCCAGGCGCCGCACGGCCTCCCGGGGCGCAACCCGGCCTTCCTTCACATCTTCCAGAAGCTCGAGAATGTCCCGGCGGTTCATCGCTCCTGCTCGATCGGCAGCCGGGCGCGGTATTTCGCCCGGGCGCGCAACCTAGCGAATCCCGGGCCGGGGCCGGCTGCGTTCCCTGGCCCGATCGCGCGCGCCGCCGCGCGCACGCTCGTCATGATGGGGCCGCCTCGGAGGCCGCGGGGCGGAAGCCGCCGGCGGCAGCCCGGCCGCCTCCCTGAGCACCGCCTTGCGGCTCAACCGGATCTTATTGGGCGGGTCGATGCTGATAACCTTGACCAGAATCTTCTCGCCGACCTTCAACTCGCTGTTGATATCCTTGACGCGGTAGTCCGCCACCTCGGAGATATGCAGCAGGCCTTCGGTCCCCGGAAAGATCTCGACGAAGGCACCGAAGTCGACGAGGCGCGTGACCGTACCCAGGTAAGTCTTGCCCACCTCGGCCTCCATGACCAGTTCTTCGATCATGCGGATCGCCGCCTGGGCGGAATCCTGGTCGGTCGAGGCGATATTGACCGTGCCGTCGTCCTCGATGTCGATCTTCACCCCGGTTCGCTCGATGATGCCGCGGATGACCTTGCCTCCGGTGCCGATGACTCCGCCGATCTTTTCCTTCGGGATCTGGATGGTGATGATCCGGGGGGCATAGGCGGATATGTCCAGGCGCGGGGCGGCCAGTTTCTCCGCCATGCGCTGGAGGATGAACAGGCGCCCTTCCCTGGCGCGGGCCAGGGCTTCGGCCATGATTTCGCGGGTGATGCCGGCGATCTTGATGTCCATCTGCAGGCCGGTGATTCCCTTCTCGGTTCCGGCGACCTTGAAGTCCATGTCCCCGTAATGATCTTCCGCGCCCGCGATGTCCGTCAGGATGGCGTAGCGGTCGCCCTCCTTGACCAGCCCCATGGCGACGCCGGCCACCGGAGCCTTGATGGGAACTCCCGCATCCATGAGAGCCAGGATGCCGCCGCACACCGTGGCCATCGACGAGGAGCCGTTGCTCTCCAGAATGTCCGAGACCACCCGCACCGTGTACGGAAAGGCCTCCTCGCCGGGCATCACCGGCAGAATGCTGCGCTCGGCGAGCGCCCCGTGGCCGATCTCGCGGCGCCCCGGCCCGCGCAGGGCCTTGACCTCGCCCACGCTGAACGGGGGGAAATTATAGTGCAGCATGAACCGCTTGAAGGATTCGCCTTCGAGGGTGTCCAGCCGCTGCTCGTCGTCTGCCGTACCCAGCGTTACCGTAACCAGCGCCTGGGTCTCGCCGCGCGTAAAGAGAGCCGATCCATGGGTGCGCTTCAACAGCGAGACTTCGATGTCGATCGGCCGGATCTCGTCGAACCGCCGCCCGTCCGGACGTACCCCGTCCTCCAGGATTTCCTTGCGGAATATCTTCTGCATGATGTCCTGAAAGATGCGTCCCGCCTGCAGGCGCTTTTCCACATCCTCTTCCGGGTAGGAGCCGACTATTTCCGCGACGATCTCGTCCAGGCGGCCGTAGCTGGCCAGCTTGCCCGGAATGTGCAGCGCCTCCGCTATCTGGCGCGAGTATGCCTCCTCGATCCTCCGGTACTCGGCCTCATCCATGGACGGTTTGACGACCTCGATCTTCGTGGGATTGATCCTGGCGTACAGCTCCTTTTGCAGGGCGACCAGGCTGCGAATCGCCTGATGGCCGAAATCGAGCGCCTGAACCATCACGTCTTCAGGCACTTCCTTGGCGCCCGCCTCCACCATCACGATCGCCTCTTCGGTGCCCGCCACCGTAAGATTCAGGCGGCTATCCTTGAGCTTGCTGATCGACGGATTGATGACGAAGTTGCCGTCGACCAATCCCACGCGCACGGCGGCCACGGGCGTGCAAAAAGGAATCGGCGAGCAGTAGAGGGCGGCCGAGGCCCCCGTAATACTCATCAGGTCGGGATCGTTCTCCTTGTCGGCGGAAAGCACGAGAGCGATCACCTGTGTCTCATTGCGATAGCCCTCGGGGAAGAGCGGGCGCAGGGGCCGGTCGATCAGCCTCGAGGTCAGGATTTCCTTCTCCGTGGGACGACCCTCGCGCTTGAAGAAGCCTCCCGGTATCTTGCCCGCGGCATACGTGTTTTCACGGTAGTCGACCGTCAGCGGGAAAAAATCCTGCTGCTCGACGGGCTCCTTGGCCGCGCACGCCGTGGCCAGAATGGCAGTATCCCCGTAGCAGACATAGGCGGCACCGTCGGCCTGCTTGGCCAGCCTGCCCATTTCGATGGAAAACTCCAGACCACCTATCTCGGTGGAAACTCGGTGTACCATTTTTCGATCCTCCAATTTTATCTTGTCCACCGGGAAGCCGGTCCGAGATGGGCGGAGCAGACGGGGATGATGATTATGAGTCCTGAGTGAAGGGCTATTCGGGGATGTCCCCATCGGGGAATAGCCGTTGACTCACAACTCATAACCACAATCCCGTCAAGTCCTTTCAATCGGCCATGAGCCCGCCCGGCCCCCGCATCGGCAGCAGCGGACATTTTCCCGATGGAATGGAAAGCGGTTGTGCGATCGTCACGAATTCATCACGGGAAACGCAACTGAAGTGTACGAGGCCGGCATCATGCTTCCGCATCGCCGCTTTCTGGCGGGGTTTCGGATGGTCCCGGCGGCCTTGTGCGGTTGTTCGGCCGCCCGGAGTCGCCGCCGGCTCCGCTATTTGCGCATGCCCAGCTTCTCGATGACGGCACGATAACGTTCTACATCCTTCGATTTCAGGTAATCCAGCAGGCGGCGCCTCTGCCCGACCAGCTTGAGCAATCCCCTGCGAGAGTGATGATCCTTGGCGTGCACCTTGAAATGGTCGGTCAAATAATTGATTCTCTCGCTCAAAAGCGCGATCTGCACCTCAGGCGAACCGGTGTCGCTCGGATGCCGCCTGTATGCGTCCACGATCTCACTCTTCCTGGCTCTTTCCAGTGGCAAGGCCTACCTCCCGCAAGCACTTTGAAACAATAAAAGCTAGCATGCCGCGGCGGTCGATTCAAATCAAAAAACCCCGCTGCCGGCCGCGCCCGCGCGCAGGCCCGTGCTTACGGCGCCGCACAGCCGCTCAGGAGGCTGAAGAAGCTCCACCGCTGTCCCGAAAGGTTCCACAGCAGAATCAGCGCCGCAAGGACAATTACGGCGGCGGCCAGTGCGGGCAAGGCCCAGCGGGCCGGCCCGATCAGCCGGATGTGCAGAACCGGCGGCTGCCGGCCTGAAAGCACGCGGGCGGCATGGCGCACCATCCTGCCCGTAATGGTTCTCGAACGCAGGCGGTAGCCGGCCAGCAGAGCGCGGTCGCACAGCGCATTGACCAGACGGGGGTACCCGCGCGAAAGCCTGTGGACCACCTTCAGCGCTTCTTCGGTGAACGAAACGCCGGACGAACCGCCCGCCACCTCGAGGCGGTGGCGGACGTAGCGCGCCGTATCGTGTTTCGACAGCGGCTGCAACTCATAGCGCGCGGTCACCCGCTGATGAAGCTGCCTCAGCTCGGGCAGCCTGAGTTTGTCGTCCAGTTCCGGCTGCCCCAGGAATATGATCTGCAGGAGCTTCCGCTTCGGCGTCTCCAGGTTCGAAAGAATGCGCAGCTGTTCGAGAACACCCAGCGAGAGATTTTGCGCCTCGTCGACCAAAAGCACGTTGGCGAAACCTTGTTCGGACCCATCGACGAGAAATCTGTTCAGCTCGTCGATGAGATCCTTGCGCGTGAGTCCCTGCATCCACTCGGTGCTCGCAGGCGCTGCCGGACGGTCCGGCTCGGGCCCTCCCTGCGCCGTCCGCCCTGCGGGGCGGATGCCGAAATCCTGCAGGATCGCTCGCAGTATCTCGTCCTCGTCGAGCAGCGGGTTCAGGATGACGGCAGTGCGGACCGATCCGCCCAGCCTGCCGAGCAATGTCCAGCAAAGCATGGTCTTGCCGGTTCCCGCTTCGCCCATGACTACCGTGAAGCCTTCGCGGCAGTCGATCCCCTGCATGACGCCCTCGAGCGCCTCGCGGAAGCTCGTGCTCATGAAGAGAAAATCGGGGTCGGGCGTGAGGCTGAAGGGCCTTTCTTTCAACCCGTAGAATCGTTCGTACATGCAATCCCTGCCGATGCCTTGCTGAAGCGCCGCTTTGACCGGGGCGAACCGCCGACGATATTATAACTCCGGACGTACGTCGCTAATCCTTATAATTCATCGTCTTACCCGGCCTGAAGGATTAACGCCGCGTGCGCGCGGACCGGCGGCGAGGCGCCCGACAGTCCATGCCCCATCCGACCCTTCGTCAGAATTCGTATCGCAAGGCCGCCTGGATCCGGCGTGGATAACCCTGCAGCGAGCTGATCCTGCCGAAGTTGGAGGAGTCGCTCAGTGTCGCACCCGGCAGACCGAAATTGGTGCGGTTGAATATGTTATAGATTTCGGCGCGGAAATGAAGCCTGTTTTCCCCGCGCACCCGAAAGCTCCTCATCAGAGACAGATCGATGTTGAGATACTTGGGGCCGAGGAAGGAGTTCAAGCCCGAATTGCCGATCGCGCCTGCAGCCGGTACGGAGAAGGCTTTGATCTGGCTTTCAGAGAACCAGAAGACTCCTTCGCTCTTGCGCTTGACGTCCCTGACCCGGCGATCGCCCGTATAATCGGCCAGGCTGTCGACATCGGCCCTCGCCATCCTGCGACCCGAGCTTACGGAAAAGCGGGCGCCGCTCTCCCAGACACCCAGAACCCCGATGTCCCAGCCGCTGGCAAAGCGCGTCAGCCAGCCGATGTCACCGGACGCCTCCTCGGGATCGAGCGGCGGAAGGCTGTAAACCAGCCAGGTGCTGAATGCATGCGGGCGATCGGCGTCCGACAGCGCCTTGTTCGCTGCCGGCCGGAAGCTCTCCAGGGGAACCGGGCCGGCGCCCGTTGAAAGGTTGTCCTGAGACTTGCTCCACGTGTAGCTTGCGTGAACCTTCAGGGGACCCGAATCGCGCCGCAGCCGGAACTGCAGGGAGTCATAGTAAGAGCGCCCTTCATTGGTTCCCACGATCAACTGGCTGAATTGCGGGAAGTTTCGCAGATAGAAGTCGGAAACGCCGGCAGCGGGATAGAGGCGGAAGTGGTTGCGATCCACGGTATCGGCTGCGGCACCCGCCAGCCCGAGGTCCAGCACCGACCCGCCGATCGCGCTCACGGCCGCGTTGACCGATCCGAAAATCCTGGCCAGCGTATTCGTCGAAGGCACGGGGGTCCCGCTCGATCGGAAACTCTGAAGCTCCTGGAAAGCCTGCAGGAAATCCCCCCCTATCTTCAGCTGGTTGAGATTCAGGTTCATGAACAGATCGACGCCTCTCTCTCCGACGTAGCCGGCCTCTGCGATCGTGTTGGCAAATACCTCGCGCTGCAAAAGCAAGGCGAAATGCTGCACGTAGGGAGTACGCAGGTCCGGCCTGAAAACGGCCGCCGGGGTGGACCGGGTGGCGGGCAGCCTCAGCTCCGGCGCCGCCGGCTGCGGCAGCGAGGGGACGCCGTCGCGCAGTCGCAGGTCGGTCCCCGCCAGATTCGGAAAAACTGCCACAACATGCGAGGATCCGGGTGTGTTGCTGTCGGCGAAATTCGTCGCCGTTCCCGCCAGGCGGTCGAAGAAGATGCCGTAGCCGCCGCGCAGGACCATCCTGGTGCTTCCCCACGGCGACCAGGCAAACCCAAGCCGAGGCCCGAAGTTGTTCAGGTCCTTTTTGTACCAGGCCGCCCCGGGCACGAGCCTCAGGTCGGCAATGCCGGCCGACGAGGTAATATCGCCCGCTCTGTCGAGGGCCGCAAAGATGCCGCTTTTCTCCCGCGGCGCACCCGCATATTCGAAACGCACTCCCAGATTCAGGGTCAGATTGGACCGCAGCTTCCAATCGTCCTGCGCGAAGGCTCCGTACTCGCGGAAAACGAAATGCCGCTCCCGGGCGGTGCCGGCCGGCAGAAACCTCTCCAGGTTCCCGTAAAAGGTCTGGCTTGCCTGCTCCATGCGGCCGAGGAGGTCGTTGTACAGCTTCTCGAAGCGCAGCCTGTCGGCCTTGCTGATGCTGCTTCCCGATGGGCCGATGGAGATCGGCGGGGCATTGCCGTAAGCCGTGCCGAAGGTCACATCGGGGTAGATGCCGGCCTCGTCGCGCCCGCCCTGCCTGACATAGCGGAATGTGAAGCCCGCCTTGAAGGCATGTTTGCCTCGAATCCAGGCCAGGTGATCCGCAACCTGGGCGACCTGCGAAGACTGGCTGCGCGGAAAGGAAGGATCCAGCGGGTCGGTCCACGAATTCGCGATCATCATGGGTCCCGCCAGCCTCGCGGGCCGCCTGCGGTCGGACTGCGCGCTTTGATAGCCCGCCCGCACCTGGTTGACCGTCAGGGCGCTGACGCTCCAGTCCGAACCGGCGGAAAATCCCCAGTTGCGCGCGTCGATCTTTCCCTGGGGCTGCCCGGGATAGCGCGCATCGGCGTCGCCCGCCGAATCGACCGCGGTGGCGCGATTCCAGCTGAAGCGGGCAAACATGCGGTTGGCGCGCGAAAGGTCGCGATCCACCCGGATGGTGAACTGGTGTTCGTCGCTGTTGTCCGGATTCTTGAATCTATACCCGCCCGTATTGAGCCCGTCGCCTGTGTCGGTGTTGTTCGGATCGGGCAGCAAGGCCAGCGCCGCGGCCACCTTGGGATCGATTCCCAGGCGGCGCGGGTCGTTTGCCACGATGTCGAAGGAACTCGTGGTCGAACTCGAAGGCGGCGTCCAACGGAACAGTCCGGATTTGGCCTCAGGCGTCGGCACCGTGCGGTTGCGCACGATTTCGCGGGTCGTGCGCCGGCCCTGGTAGTTGGCGAAGAGCAAGGTCCCGCCCTTGGTCACGGGTCCGCCGAGCGAGCCGCCGAAGAGATTCTGCGTGAATCGCGGCCGGGTGATGCCGGCGGCATTGTTGAAAAAGCCGTTGGCGTCGAGCGACCGGTCCCGGAAATACTCGAAAGCGCTGCCCGACCACCGGGCGGTTCCCGGCCTTGTGGTCAGCATCACCTGCCCGCCCGCATTGCGCCCGTATTCGGCGGGCGCGCCTGCAGTGATCACCAGAATATGCCCGATCGAATCGGGATTGGTTGCCGCGAGCGACAGGCCCAGGCGCGGGTCGACCGGATCGTTGACGTCCATGCCGTCCAGGTTGACGTTGTTGCTCGAGCGCCGGGTCCCGTTGACCTGCGAGCTGCCCTCATCCCCCGCCCGCAATGGGACTCCCGGCTGGAAGGCGGCAAGCACGCCAGGGATGCGATCCGCGAGCGGCAGGACCCTGATGTCGTGCCCGGCAAACGCACCGGAAAACTGCGTCTCCGAATTCAGCACGCGCTCTCTCGGGGATTCCTCCCTTACCGGCTCCGTGGAGCTGAAGGGCTCGAGCACGAACGACTCGATGACGCAGGCGGAAACGCCCAGCACTATGTTGGGATGCACAAGTGTCTGAAAGTCCTTGGCCTCGGCCCAGAGAGTGTAGATGCCGGGCGGCAGCGCCGGGAAAACATACCGGCCTTCGGAATCCGTCATCGTCTGCATGCGCCTGCCGGTTCTGTCGTCGACCGCCGTCACCGCGGCTCCGGATATGGGAGCGCCCGTGACGTTCTGAACGCTGCCTTCCAGGCGGGTCGCCGGTATCTGGGCCGGCACGGCCGCGCCCAGGAAGAGACAACAGGCCGACATGATCACCACTACGGTCGCTCGAGAACGATTCACCGTCCACCTCCGCCTTCCATAACGCTACGGGACCAGACCGATAACCAGCATAGTATACGAGGGGGCGGGTACTTTGTTCCAGCGGCACCAGCCGGCCGGGGGCGCATTCGGAACCGGGCGCCGGCGCTTTTTTTGCAACGAAGAACGGCCCCTCACGTATAATTTCGGCTGCAGTACTGGTGCGCGTGCATGCGATTCATGGCCGCGACCGATGTCGCTTCCGCGGCGCGAGCCGGTGCCCGAAGCTGTCGGAATGCTCCCGCCGGGCGCCGCCGGGAGCGGTCATTGTTCGGAAAGGATGAAAATGTCTTCCAGATTCTGCCCACGACTGGTCCTGCCGGCTGTCGTTTTCTGCCTGGCATTTGCCGGATCGCCTCCCGATTCCTTTGCTGAAAAACGGGTCTTCGCCCGAGTCGAACCCAACGGAGATGCCGTGAATACCTCGGCCGAATTGTTCGATCCCGCTTCGGGGGCTTTCACGCTGTCTTCGGGCGCCATGAACGCCGCCCGCCAGATTCACACGGCGCTGTTGCTGCGTGATGGAAAGGTTTTCATCGCCGGCGGATTCGACGGCAACGGCTACCTGGCCTCGGCGGAGATCTACGATCCCGGCACGGGTACCTTCACGGTCCTCGCCAGCACGATGTCCGTGGCACGCGCCGGCCATACGGTTTCGCTGCTCCAGAGCGGCAGGGTGCTGATTGCCGGGGGCTTCAACGGAAAGTACCTCGGCTCGGCGGAAATATACGATCCCGATGCGGATACCTTCACCACCACGACCGGGTACATGAATGCAGAACGCTGGAACCACACGGCCACCTTGCTGTCCAACGGCAAGGTGCTGATCGCCGGGGGATTCAACGGCAGCTATCTGAGTTCGGCGGAACTTTACGACCCTGCCAACAAGACCTTTTCGACCACCGGCGCCATGACGGCGGCGCGCGCAGGCCACACGGCCACGCTCCTTTCCGACGGCAAGGTCCTGATCGTGGGCGGCTTCGACGGCAGCAAGTACCTCGAATCCGCGGAAATCTACGATCCTTCCACCGGTGAATTCACCCTGGCAGGATCGAAGTTGGACACGGGGCGCGACAGCCACACGGCCACGCTGCTTTCGGACGGCAAGGTATTGATCGCCGGAGGCTTCGACGGCAACCATCTGAAGTCCGCAGAAATCTACGACCCTTCGAGCGGGCGCTTCACCACGGTTTCCGGCTCCATGACCGCAGCGCGCGCAGGGCACACGGCCGTGCTCCTGGGAGGCGGCAAGGTGCTGGTCGCCGGCGGCTACGACGGAACCAGTTATCTCGCCTCGGCCGAGATCTTCGATCCCGCCGGGGGGACCTTCACGGCGACGGCGGCCCCCATGTCGGCTCCGCGCCAGCGCCATACCGCCACCGCCCTCGGCGACGGCAGGATCCTGATCGCGGGAGGGCAGAACCAGGCTCTCCTGACCTTCGACGTCAACAGCAACGTAAGCGATAACGTCTCGCCCAGCCTGGTTTTTTCGGCCGATTCCCGAATCGGTTTCGTCCCCTACACGGGATCGGGCATAATCGTCGCCTTTTCTGCCGAGACGGGCGACGTACTGAAACGCATCGAGACCGGCGGCAATCCGGCGCTCGCCACGCCACTGCCGGACGGCAAGACGCTGGCCGTCGTATCGGCCCTGGAAGACCGGATCTTCATCGTCGACATGGAAGCCATGACCCTAAGGGCGACCTATACCTTCACCGACGCACAATTCGGCTTCGGCAGCTTCCTGACGCTTTCGCCGGACGGCCGTTACGGCTATATCTCTTCCACCGGGACCGGCGAGGTGATCAAGTTCCAACTGTCCGACGGCAAGGAGTCGGGTCGGCTCAAAGGTCTGGTCTGGCCGGCCCAGATCACCATTACGCGCGACGGCAGCCTGCTGCTGGTCGTCGACACATCGACGGAAGAGGTGGTCTTCGCCGACGCGGGAACCTTGACCAAAAAATATTCGCTCAAGACCCGCGACAAGATGGCCAATTCGGACCTGTCCATTTTCAACAGGGCAGTGCTGGCTCCCGACGAGCAGACCGGAATCATCGCCGTGCGCGATACCGGTGGGAGCCTCGTGTCGGGCAAGGCGTTCATATTCAAGACCTCGAACGGCGAGGTCCTGGCCACGGAGGAGATCGGCTCGCTGCCCGGATTCACGGGGATCACGCCCGACGGAAGCAAGTGGGTGATCCTCAACGAGTTCAGCTTCACGATAATCCCTACGGCAAACCCGGATTCTTCCGAGGACATCTCCACCGTCCGAGGAGAGCCCCTGGGCTCGGCCAACGTTGTCTTTTCCCCCGATTCGCGCTATGCGTTTTACGCATCCTCGGCAAATGACCTGGTTTTCCAGCACGACCTGGAAACGACGGCCGTCGTCGGACAGGTGCTCGTGGGGGATTACCCCAACAAGGGCCTGGACCAACCGAGCAGCATCGCGATCACGCCCGACGGCAAGACTATCGGGGTCCTCAACTTCATCAGCAACAGCATCGACCTGCTCATGGATGTCTCCGTCATCAGCACATCCAAGTTCATCGCATCCGGCAACCAGTTCACCGGCCTGAGCCTGATCAACCTCTCCGACCGGCAGACCAAATGCACGGTATACGCTCTCGACAACATCGGCAGGGTCATAACCGCGGACGGGCTCGAGAATCCGGTCGAGCTGAACCTGGGCCCCAACGCCCAGGTCTCCGTGAATGTGTCGCAGATCTTCAGCCTGGACCTCGACAGCGAAAACACCGGCAGGATCACGGTCTGGACGGATCATCCGGAAATGGTGGGTTACTTCTCCATAGGCCAGATCACCCCCACCTGGCTCGGCTTCTACTTGAACCGCCTGGATGGCGCCCCGATGTTCCGCAAGCCGCTGCACGACTGGATCGTGCCGGAGATCCCCACGGACAGCAGCGAAAGCGCACAGCTCAATTTCGTGAACCCCGCCTATTCTTCGGCCGCCTACGACCTGAAGCATTACTCTTCGGACGGCACCCTGTCGGAGGAAAGGAGCGGCGTTTCCTCGGGCGCCCAGAACCGGCTCGAGCAGTCGGCGGGCGAGCTGTTTACGTCCGCGGGCAAAGGCAAGGTGCTGGTCGCCGGCGGGCAGGCTTCCACCTCGACGGCCGACACCAGCAACAGCGCAGAGACGTATGATTCATCCATACGCGCGTTCTCTGCCACCGGCTCGATGACGACTTCGCGTGCCGGGCACACGGCAACGGTTCTGGTGAACGGGAAGGTGCTGATCGCAGGAGGGAGAAGCGGCAACACGATCCTGGCTTCGGCCGAAACTTACGACATTGCCGGGGGAACCTTCACCGCAACGGCGGACTCGATGTCCGTCGAGCGGCAGCGCCACACGGCGACTCTGCTGCCGAACGGCAAGGTGTTGCTCGCCGGGGGCCAGAACTCGATATCGGTCACCGACACCGCCGAGATCTACGATCCGGCCACCGACACCTTCTCGCCCACCGCCGGCGCCATGACCATCCCCCGAGACGGCCATACGGCCACCCTGCTGGCCAACGGCAAGGTTCTCATCGCGGGGGGCATCGGCGGCGACACGGTCACGGCGCGCGCCGAGCTGTACGATCCGGCCACGGGCAAGTTCAGCGCCACGGGCAGCATGGTCACGGCACGCGTTTTCCACACGGCCACACGGCTCGCCAACGGAACGGTGCTGATCGCCGGGGGATTCAACGGCAGCCACCTCGCCGGCGCCGAAATCTACGACCCGGCGACGGGGAGCTTCCGGCCTGCGGCCGGGACGATGAACTCCGCGCGCAGCGCTCACACGGCCACCCTGCTTACGAGCGGCAAGGTGCTGATCGCCGGCGGATCCGACGGCAGCGGGCCGCTCAGTTCGGCGGAGATCTACGACCCGGTCACCGAGAGCTTCTTGCCAGTCGCGAACAGCATGACGGCGGCACGCAGCGCGCATACGGCGACGCTGCTGTCGGACGGAAAGGTGCTGCTGGCCGGCGGGAACGACAGCAACGGGCCGCTCAAGAGCGCCGAAACCTACGACCCGGCGACGCAGGAATTCCAGTCGGCCGGCTCGCCGGCGAACGCGCGCAGCGGGCACACCGCGACGTTCCTGGAGCCGAGCATCGGAGGGTACGTCCGCAGCAGCTCCAGGTCCGGCCTGCACTTCACCGAGTTTTTCCGGCGGGGCAAGGACGGCAGCATGCTGAACGGCATCGACGTCGAACAATACCGCGGCGTCACGCGCCTATATGCGCCCCAGTTCGCCATCACGCCCGCTTTCATCACCGTGCTCAACCTGATCAATGCGAACGCGGATGAGGATGCCGAGGTGGTTCTGACATTGCACGGCCCCGGCGGCGAGGTGCTCGGCACGCCGCGCACCCTGTCCCTGCCGCGCGGCGCCCAGCTCAAGGACGACCTCAACAGCATCTTCGAACAGGATCCCGCGATCCAGAACACGACGGGATGGCTCGAGGTGCAGAGCTCGGTCGACCGCGTCCTCGGAACCGTGAGCTTCACCAACAGCGATGGAGTGTTCCTGACCAGTCTGGCACTCTCGGGCACGCCCCTGACCCGGTTCCTGTTCCCGATCGCGGCGGAAGACGGCATGTACCAGACGGGCATTGCGCTTCTCAATGCCGGCGACCGGCCGGCCGCGATCACCATGGAGCTGTGGAAGCCCGACGGGTCCGTGGCCCGGCGCGTTTCCCGGACGCTGGCCCCGCGCTCGCGGACGGCGCTCTACCTGCAGGACTATTTCCCCGGCCTTGCACCGCAGCTTGTGGGGAATATCCGCGTGGCTTCGGATCAGCCGGTGCACAGCTTCGCGCTGTTGAATGACAGGAGCTTCCACTTCATCGCCGCCGTCCCGCCCATACCGTACCCCGAGGAGACCCTGGCGAGGGAGTCTGCAGCGCATTCCGCAGGTGCGAACGCTCGCCCGGGAGTACGAAGGTAGGCGCGCGAACGCCCGCTGAGCGGGCGTCTCACGGTGGGGCGTGCCCGGCATGGTCCATCCGGCAGAGGCTCCGGTTCTACTGAAGGAGGGAAAAGGAAATCTCGCGCACCTCGCCGCCGGTCGCCTGCCGGATCCTATCCACAAGCTCGTCCTTCATCGAGGCGAGCGCGCTTTCCCATGCGGCATCTTCGACGGCGATCGTGAGTCTGGAGCCTTCGAAAGCGCCGGGACGGCATGCGCGGGCTATTCCCTGCCCCACGATCGCAGGCCAGGCCTCCTGCAGGCAGTGGACGACCCACTCGCCGTGGCCGGGCGTGCCGCGGAAAAGGGAAAACATCACGGTGGAAATATGTTCCATGACTCCGGGAACCGGCCGTGTCGAGAACCGCCGTTTCGGTGCCGGGCCCGGCACCAGTGTAGAATATCCGGCACCCATATGCTACAACCCACGCGAACGGATCACCGATTCATCCTGGCATCCGCGTCACCGCGCCGCCGCGAAATCCTGCGCCGGCTCGGGGTGCGCTTCCTCGTCGACCCGAGTTCCGCCGGCGAACCTGAACCCGTGCCGGGCGATACGCCGGCGATGCACGCCTTGCGCCTGGCGCGTCTCAAGGCGCGCGACGTCCGCGACCGGCACAGTTCCGGAATCATCATCGGCGCCGATACCATCGTTGTCTGCGGCCGGCAGATATTGGGCAAGCCGCGCTCCGGGCGCGAGGCGCGCTCGATGCTGCGCTGCCTGGGCGGGCGCTGGCACGAGGTGATCACCGGGATCTGCCTGATCGACGCCGCATCCGGCAAGACCCGCTCGGCATGCAGCCGTTCGCGCGTCCACATCCGCAGGCTCACCGGCGCCGAGATCGACTGGTATCTGGCGACCGGCGAGTACCGCGACAAGGCCGGCGCCTATGCGATCCAGGGCCACGGCGCATGGCTGGTCGACCGCCTGGAAGGCTGCTACTACAACGTGGTGGGCTTTCCCGTAGTGACCTTCTTGAATCTCTGCCGCAGGCTGGGCATCCGCCTGCTTCCCTGAAAGCAGGCCGCCCGCCTCCCCGTTCAAAGAGCGGCCGTCGCGCTCAGGCTGCCGGTCTCTCCCCGACCTCAAGCAGGCAAGGAGCACCCCGTCAGCTCCACTTCAGTTTCTCGCGCAACAGCCGGAAAAAACTGCTCCCGGCCACCTGCACCAGGCGGAGGGAGTTCGCCGCCTTGCGGAAAACCACCGTGTCGTCCTGCTCCAGGGCCGTGCCCACCTGCCCGTCGATGGTGAGCATCACCTCGGTCCCGTGACGCAGGCTCACGCCGACCGTGGCGCCCGCCGGGATCACGACCGGCCGGTTGGTGAGCGTATGCGGGCAGATCGGCGTGATGATCAGGGCGTTCATGCCGGGGTGGAGGATGGGGCCTCCCGCAGCCAGCGAATAGGCCGTGGAACCCGTCGGGGTGGCGACGATCAATCCGTCGGCGCGCGTGCGGGTAACCTTCTCCGAGTCTACGGAAATCTCGAGGTCGATAATCCGGGCCAGAGTGCCGCGGTTGATGACTCCGTCGTTCAACGCCAGGTAGCGAACCGACGGTTTGCCGCGGCGCAGGACCTCGACGTCGAGCAGCATCCTGGCTTCGAGCAGATAATTCCCCGAAAGAACGGCCTCCAATGCCGACCACATCTCCTCCAGCCTCACCTCGGTCAAGAAACCGAGAGCGCCCAGGTTGACCCCCATGATCGGCCTTTCGCTTCCCGCCACCAGGCGGGCCGCATACAGAAGAGTGCCGTCGCCGCCGAAGACGGCGACCAGATCGACGCGCTCGACCATGATTTCCGGCGAAGCCACCGTGGCCTTGACCGGATACTGGTCCGTGAGCGGCTGCTCGAGGAAGACCTCGATCCCGCGCGCCTGCAGCCAGGGTACGACCTCGGTCACGATGCTGCGCACGTGCGGATCGTGGCGCTTGAAGATCAGGCCTACCTTGCGGATGGCGGCGTTCATGATGATACGGATGATAGATCAGGCGCGAGCATGAGATACATAAAAAACTCCTGGTTTCCTTCGGCTCCGGGAATCGGGCACGGGATCACGTCTCCCAGGACATAGCCTGCGGCACAGGCATGATCGGCCACCGCCCGCACCGCGGCCAGCCGCGATTCGGGATCGCGGACGATCCCTCCCTTGCCCACCCGTCCCTTGCCCAGCTCGAACTGCGGCTTGACCAGCAATATCAGCTCGACGGGCGCGGCGCCTGCCTTCTCGCAC
>Ga0209102_1000486_pt1 | contig 26398 bp, 21 predicted proteins | sample ConPoolayeHmetaG_FD_185483 | JGI IMG/M metagenome (GOLD analysis project Ga0209102, IMG submission 185483) | Hot spring microbial mat communities from California, USA to study Microbial Dark Matter (Phase II) - Cone Pool mat layer H metaG... ...
ATGCGAAACTCCAGCTTCATAACCTAACCTCCATGTTCAGGAAGTCAGGTTATCATCAGAGCCAAATCCTGGCCATTTTCGGTTAGATTTTTAAATGACAAGATATATCATCCTACGGTTAGATTTTAGATGACTCGATTCGCGGGCTTGAAGGCAGACGGACCTTTCTGGTATATTACCGCTTCTTCGAGGTGCCTAGTGAAAAAAGAGAAAAAGCCTCGTGAAAAGAGTGTCTTTCGGGAATATTTTGAGCTCATCGCCGAGACAGCCGTCTTCGTCTTCTTTGTCATGACCTTTGTCGTCCAGGCCTTCCAGATCCCCACTGGCTCGATGGAACCAACTCTTCTCATCGGAGATTTCCTTCTCGTCAACAAGCTGGCCTATGCTACCCCTCACTCCGATATTGAAAAAATTCTCCTGCCCCGTCGCAATCTTCGGCGCCATGATATCGTCGTCTTCAAATACCCCAAGGATCTGACCAAAGATTTTGTCAAGCGGGTCATCGCCGTCGAAGGAGAGAAGATTGAGATCCGGGACAAACAGGTCTACATCAATGACCAGCCTATCGTCGAGAAATATAAAGTCCACAACGATGCGCAGGTCTACTCGAGGAACGAGTATTACCATTACGACGATTCGATCCGGGATAACTTTGGTCCCGTTGTCGTCCCCCCTGGCCAGTGCTTTGTCATGGGCGACAACCGCGATAACAGCATGGATAGCCGGTACTGGAGTTTTCTGCCGCGAAGCTACATCAAGGGCAAACCGTGGATTATCTACTTTTCCTATCGGGCTGATAGGGATGCTTATCAGAGGACGAGCATCTCGGAGAGGCTGAAGAAAATCGTGAGCTTCCTTCCCAAAGCCCGATGGGGAAGGATGTTCCGCCTCATCCGATAATCCTCCATCAGCTTCAAACACCCTCTCTGCTCATCGCGGCGGAATGATTTCTATTTCGTCATAGGATGAAATATAGACGACGGGGTTAATGGCGATGAAGTCCCGCTCGAAAACATCGGTTCTGGCGATGCCATCCATGTCCCGGCCCACCGGAAGCCCGAGGTAATAGAGCAACGTCGGCGCCAGGTCGACGAGCCTCAAGCCCTCCAGGTTTTTTCCTCGCCCGACGTTTTTCCCGTAGAAAAAAATGACCCCGTCCGGAGCGAACTCATGGTGAGCAGAGACCATGGGGTTTCCGAGCAAGCTTTCGATGGCCCTCTTCCACAAGGGGAGGGGCTCGATGCCGTGCGGAGAAAAAACAACGAGGAGTTCGTCTTCCTTGAGTCCGGTCAGAAATTTTCCGAGGACTTGGTCATAGAATTCATAATAGCGGTCGATGAGCGGGCCATAGCGGTCAACCTGCTCCTGGTCCATACTTCCAAACTGTTCGGGAAAACGGAATTTATAAAAGTAAGTGAGGACAATATTGAAACCACCGAGCTCGAGATAGGTGAAGGAAGGCTGGAGCGCGTTTTTTTCCCCGGTGGCCTGCTCTTCAGCGATACAGTCCCGAAGAAAAGCTTCCTTGGCCAGGGCAAGATAGGTATCAGCCGGCGGAGGAGAGCTGCCCAGAATCTCGTTCCACAGCTTTTCCGCTCGACCGCTGGGCGGGGGAAGAGGCTGGGGTGGTGAAGGCCACTCTTTTCTGACGAAGGGGATGCGGTTGGCGTCGAGGATTTGCCATATGTCGCTCGTCACCGGATGGGAATGGGCAGGCAAGATTTCCAGGAAACCGACGCGAGCTAACTGCTTGAAAAGCATGAACCGGGGGACGATTTCCAGCCGGTCTTTCATCTTCGCTAATCGGTATCGGAAGCGAGAGACCTGCCGGTGCTTGGCTGGGAATTTTCCTGACTCGAGCGAGGTATTTAAAGTGATGGATTCAGCGGGCGTAAAACTCCGCAGTCGGCCTGAGCTCCCGTTGTCGAACAACCAGGAGAAGTTGGGCAATTTTCTTTCGGCCGTGAGCGGGATGAGCAAATCGAAGCTCAGACCAGGCATGCCGATGAGTGTGATTTTCCGCTCAACTCTCTTTCCGAAAAGCGGCAGGGATTTGGATGGGGGGGGAGGCACAGAAGCCTGACATCGGCGGCCGATGAGGATGCCGAGACTGAGGAAGAAGAGCGAAAAATAAACCACAAGGAAAAAGACTTTCCAGCGATGGCGTCGGAAGAGGAAAAAGATGACCAGGGCGAGGACGGCCAGGCTGAAGAGGACAGCCTCCTGGGCCTGGAGTTCTGCCTTGAGCTGGGAGTCGAAGAAGGAAGAGAAATAGTTCACGTTGGCTCGAAAGAAGAGCAGGAAGAAAAAAACGAGAAGGGAAAAGCTGAGCAAAAGGAAGGACGGGGAGACGAGAGCAATCTTGATTTTTCGGCCAGAGAAGAACTGGACGATGAAAAAGGCGGGGAGCGAAACTGCCAGCACCAGCGTCCCGTAGACGGCTGTGAGCCAGAGAGTGAGCTGGAGGAAAAGGGGAAGGGTCATTTTTAAGTTGATGTTGAGGTCGGCAAAAAGGAGAGCCAGTAGGCTGCCAAAGAGCAAGCTACTCAAAAGAGAATTGACGAGGACCTTGAGGAATTTCATCGGCCTTAGAATTACCATGAACCAAAGACGGGGTCAAATCTTTTGGTCACCCCCCGATTCTTTGCTTCCTTTTCCCTCTGTGCCGGAACATCGAGGAGCCAGATATTCTGGCCGCCCTAAGGCAGCGACCCCACTTTTCGTCACCGATGCCGTCGAGATGGAGCCCAGGAAATTGCCAGCACCGAAAAGCGCTTGCCATGGTGGCAGATTTGCTAAACTAAGACTTTCCCCGATGGGTGGCGTGGTTCTGGGCTGAACCACGACCGGACGCATCAGCTGATCCATCGGGAATTACGCGGAGCCAAAGCTCTGTTGACCGCTTGGCCGATATGGCATAAGATTATGGCGACGATGAAGCCAAAGAGGACGAGGGTCATCGCCCTCCTCACGGATTTTGGTGATGAGGATTATTTTGTCGCCTCGGTCAAGGGCGTAATCCTGAGTGTGAACCCTCGGGCGTGCCTTGTCGATATCAGCCACCGTATCCCCGCTTTCGACATCGATGCGGCCGGGTTTGTCCTGGCTGCCGCCTGCCCCTATTTTCCGCCCGAGACGATTTTCTTGGCCGTGGTCGACCCCGGTGTGGGCTCCAAGCGGAAAATCCTCCTTGTCGAGACCAGCTGTCATTTCTTCATCGCTCCCGATAACGGCCTCCTGACTCTTGCCCTGGAGCGGGAAAAGCCCAGGCGCATCCGGGAAATTTCCAACCCGCGTTTCTTCCTCGACCCGCCGAGCCAGACATTTGAGGCACGAGACAAGATGGCTCCGGTGGCGGCCTGGCTTTCCCTCGGCCGCTCGGTGAAGGTGTTCGGACCGGCGCTTGAGGGCTATGAGAAGAGGCCTTGCCCCGAGCCCGAAGTGAAGGACGGAGAGGTGCGCGGACGAGTCCTCTATGCCGACAAGTATGGCAACCTAATTACCAATATTCCCGTTTCGCTGCTTCAACCTTTGAGCAAAGCTTCAAGCCCTCGCCAAATCCGAGGAGGATGGAAGCTTTTGGCCGGAAAAAAGGAAATAAGGGGTTACCGAGAGACTTACTCGGCGGCTGAGAAGGGCGAGGTTTTTTTCCTTTGCGGAAGCCTCGGACTGGTTGAGATTGCCGTCCGCGAGGGTTCAGCGAGAGAGAAGACAGGGTTAGCACCTGGCGCTCCTATCCGCATCGTCAGGAGGGTCTAAAACGAAAGACAACAGTTGGCCGCCTTTGCTTCGAAAAGAGGAGGGGGGGTGTCTGGAGGGAACCGTCGAGCAGGTCGTCTATTACAACCCAGAGAATGGCTACACGGTCTGCCGCTTCTCTCTCGAGGATGGTCAGGTGCTCACCATCGTCGGCTCTTTCCCACCGCTTTCAGCCGGCGAAGTGTTGAGGGTAAGCGGCAGGTGGGAGGTCAATCAGAAATTTGGTCAGCAATTCCGGGTCGAAAATTTCGTGCCCATCCTTCCTTCCTCGGTCAAAGGGATAGAAAAATTCCTCGCCTCCGGCCTGGTCAAGGGCATCGGTCCCGTCCTGGCTCGCCGGATCGTCAAAAAATTCGGCCCGAGGACGATCGAGGTCATTTCCCGCGAGCCTGACCGAATCCTGGAAGTTGAGGGCGTTGGCAGCGTCAAGCTCCGCGAAATAAAGAAATCCTGGGCTGATAACAAGCACATCCGGGACCTCATCATTTTCCTCCAGGAGCACGGTGTCTCGACGAGTTTAGCCACCAAAATCCACCGTCAGTACGGCGACCGGTCTTTTCACGTCTTGAAAACTAACCCTTACCAGCTTTGCCTTGAGGTCTGGGGAATCGGCTTCAAGACAGCCGACCAGATTGCCCTGAAATTGGGCATGGACCCGACTTCCTTGGAAAGGGTCAAGGCGTTTATCCTCTATCTTCTCGAAAAGGCCTCGGAGCAAGGCCACGTTTTCCTCTACCAGGAAGAGCTCGAAGAAGGTTGCGCCAAGGAGTTGGGTGTTGAAGTGCAAAAAATAGGCGAGGCCGTCGAATCCCTTCGTCGGGCAAGCCTCGTCCGCGTCGAGTCAACCGAAGGCCGGATCGCCATCTACCTTCCTTTTCTCTACGAGGCTCAAGAAGGGGTGGCCCGGGCCCTTCTTTCCTTATGTTCGCTCCCGGCTAAGGAGGCTCCAGCAGACATGGACCGGACCATCGCCGAGGTCGAAAAGGACTTGAGCCTGAGCTTTTCGCCGCGGCAGAGGGAGGCGATCAAAGAGTGCTTCCATCGGAAAGTCCTGGTCATTACGGGCGGTCCGGGAACGGGGAAAACGACCATCATCCGGGCCGTGGTGGCCATTTTTGAGAGCCTGGGCGAAAAAGTCATCCTGGCCGCGCCAACTGGGCGGGCAGCCAAGCGACTCGCCGAGGCAACCAAGAGAGAGGCGAGGACCATCCACCGAACACTGGAGTTCAACCCGAAACAAGCGGCTTTCCGTCGGAACGAGCGGCATCCACTCCGCGCCGACGCCCTCGTCATCGACGAATTCTCCATGGTTGACCTGCCCCTCATGTACTCCCTCATTAAAGCCGTTCCTCCGACCATGCGCCTCATTCTTGTCGGAGATAAGGACCAGCTTCCTTCGGTCGGGCCGGGAAACCTTCTCCATGACATCATTGCTTCGGGCCGGGTGCCAGTGCTCAGGCTGGATGAAATCTTCCGCCAGGAGAAGGAGAGCTTGATTGTGCTCAATGCCCATCGCATCAACCAGGGTCAGGGCATTATCTACCCTCGGCGTGAGGACAAGGATGCGGATTTCTATTTCATTCACTTGGAGGACGAGGAGAAAGCCTACAAGACCATCATGATGATGGCCTGCTCCAACATTCCCCGCAAACTCGGCCTGCCGCCGCTGACAACACAGGTCCAGGTCATCAGCCCCATGTACCGAGGTCTTTGCGGCGTCGACAACCTCAACCTCGAGCTCCAGGCTCGGCTCAACCCTGGGTCGGAGGGAATCAAGTTTGGAAGCCGCGAGTTTCGCGTCCGCGACAAAGTTATGCAAATCAGGAACAATTACGAAAAGGAAATCTACAACGGGGATATCGGGATCATCGTCCATGTCGACAAGCAGCGGTTCCGGGCTATCGTCGACTTTGACGGCCGGGAGGTGGCGTTCGAGAAGGATGAGCTGAGTGATATCACCCATGCCTACGCTGTTTCCGTCCACAAGGCCCAGGGAAGCGAGTACGAGGCGGTGGTGATGCCCCTCCTTGTCCAGCACTACATCATGCTCCAGCGGAACCTCTTCTACACGGCTCTCACGCGGGCCAAGCGCTTGAGCGTCATCGTCGGCTCCTACCGCGCCCTCCATATTGCCATCAAGAACGATAAGCCTGTCCGGCGCAACGGCCTCCTCCGCGAAAAACTCATAGGGTTAGGGTTGGGCCAACATAAATAGCTGAAAATAAGTAAATTAGCAACAAGATGGGTTGTTTGGCTTGCCCTAAATCCTCATCTGGACTCCAAAGATAGTCGACCTTCCGCTTTTATTCTTTGGATGAACGGAAAAGAGTCGCCTTGTTGACTTTGCTTTTATCCTTCTTCTATCATAGTCAAACTGGAGGTGAACGTGAAAAGGCGAGTTCCTCTCCTTATTTTGATAAGCCTTCTTGTCGTCTTCATCGGGCTCTTGCTTGCCGAAACGCTCATCATCAAGGTTCAGTCCACCAACCTCAGGAAAAACCCGAAGTTTTATGCGCCGGTTGTGCAGGCCCTTTCGGCAGGGGAGAGGGTCGAGAAGATAAGCAGCCAGGAAGGATGGGTTCAGGTCCGCACTTCGAGCGGGGCGACGGGCTGGCTCCATTCGAGCGCAGTCGAAGTCCAGAAGTTTAGCCTTCTCGCCCTTGACAAGAGCATGAAGACCCAGGCCTCAGCCAGCGAGGTGGCTCTGGCTGGCAAGGGTTTCAACAAGCAGGTGGAAGAAAGCTACCGGGCCAAACACGGCGAGTTGAGTTTCGCCTGGGTGGATAAGATGCTCCAGATCAAGATTCCGGGGGCTCAAATCGAGGACTTCATGAAAAAGGGCAAGCTGGGCGAGTTTGGAGGTGGCCGATGAAAAGCCAAGTCCTCCGCCCTCCCGTTTTTACTGCCCTCGCCACGCTGGTTTTTCTGGCTTCCTGCTCAGTCGTCCAGCAGGGAGCTGGTGTTCTGGCCGAAACCGGTCAGATTTCGGAGAGCGATCGCCAGGCCATCGTCAAAACGAGCCAAGCCGTCCGTCAGACTTTCGCCGACATCACCGAAGAAGAAGAATACTACATCGGTCGGAGCGTGGCGGCCCTCATCCTCGCCCGCTACCCCGTTTATGAGAATGATGCCCTGACGAAGTATGTCAACACAGTCGGCCAGGCTGTTGTCTTTTCCTCGGACCGGCCTGAGACTTACGCCGGCTACCATTTCCTCATCCTCGACACCGAGGAAGTCAACGCCATGGCGGCACCGGGCGGGTTCGTTTTCATCACCAAGGGATTGCTGAAGCGCTGCCAGAACGAGGAGATGCTGGCCGCCGTCCTGGCTCACGAAATCGGCCATGTCTGCGCCAAGCACGGCCTCCAATCGATCAAGAAATCCCGTCTCATCGATGCCTTTCGCATCATCGGGACAGAAGCGGCCCAACGCTACGGCTCCGAGGAGCTGGCCCAGCTCACCTCCATTTTCGAGGATGTCCTCGGCGATATTGTCGAGAAGCTCATCGAGAGAGGCTACGACAGGAAATTCGAGCACGAAGCTGATGCGCTGGCCGTGAAGTTCGCCGCCTCGACCGGCTACTCGCCGCAGGGGATGACGGCTTTCCTGGAGACCCTGGTCGGCGACGCCTCGGCTGTTTCGGGGAAGGGATGGTTCAAGACGCACCCGACTCCCGAAAGCCGCCTGGAAAGAGTCCACAAAGATATCGCTTCACTCAAAAGGCTTCCCGAGGCAGAATCGGTTCGGACGCAGAGGTTCAAGCAGAGTGTGGGTGATTTGAAATGAGACCGTCGCTCGGGCGAGGATGAAAAAACTGCGCCTGGCTCGGGGTCGACAAAAGCTTCTTCGCGGTGGCCTGGTCGGGCTGGGAGCTTTTGCCCTTTCCCTTGTCCTTCATTTTTTGGGTGTCCTTAAGCCTCTCGAATGGAAAGCCTGGGATTTAAGGCTTCACCTCTGGGCCGACCCTAACCGTGCCGATCCGCGTATCGTCATTTTTCTTATCGACCAATACAGCCTCGATGTCTACGAAAAAGAGCAAGGTCTATCGTGGCCGTGGCCGCGTCAGCTCTATTCAGCGGTCATCGATTACCTCCGGAAAGGCGGAGCGAGGGCTGTCTTTTTTGATTTAGATTTTAGCGCCAGCTCCCGTTCTGGTCGTGAGGATGATGAGGATTTTGCCAGGGCCATGGCCAGGGCCGGGAACGTCTTCTTGCCCGTTGCTCTGAGCCTTATGGAGGAATCCTACGAGGAAATACCGACTGGCCGCCTGGAGCGGTTTTCCCTTCCCGTTTTTTCTTTTGAGGATAAAAGTCTCCCCTTGGCCGTGTCGGCCAGCCTGCCCGTTTCTCCGCTCCTTGAAGCCTGCCGCGGCGCAGGAAACGTCGTTTTCCCCCCTGATAGCGATGGCGTTTTCCGTCGCCTGCCGCTCGCCTTTTCCTTCAAGGGTCTGGCCATTCCTTCTGCCCCGCTGGCCCTGGCACACTTCCTGGAAGGAGATAAAAAGGAAATCTTGGACAAGCTTCCCCTCGACAGAGAAGGCCGGATGATTCTCCGCTTTCACGGTCGAACCGGCACTTATAAAACCTATAATATCGCCGCGATCATCAACTCCTGGGCTCAAATCGAAGAGGGACTCGAACCGCAAATCTCCCCCCTCGAATTCGCCGGCAAGGTCGTCCTTGTCGGCGGGAGCGCTCCTGGTCTCCTCGACCTCAGGCCGACCCCGCTGAGCCCCGTCTCTCCTGGCGTGGAGATTCAGGCCGTCGGCCTCGACAACATCCTTCACCATGATGCCATCCGCTCCCAGCCGGTCCCTCTTCTCATCGCCTTTCTTTTTCTTCTCTCCTTCCTCACGGCCATCGCTATCACCCTCATCGCCCGGGTCGGGTTTCAGGTGATTTTCTTGTTCTTCGCCCTGGCTCTTCCCTTCGGCGCAGCTTGGCTGGCCTTCTGTTCTGGCATCTGGCTCGAGCTTTTGGCTTCGGAATCGGCCGTCGTCTTGAGTTTTCTCGCCGCCTCGCTCCTCAACTATGCCTTCGAGGGAAGGCAGCGCCGGTTCATCAAGAGTGTTTTCAGCCATTATCTCAGCCCCGCCGTTATTGACAGAATCGTGGCCAATCCATCGCTCCTCCGGCTGGGAGGGGAGAGGCGAGAAGTAACCTCTTTTTTTTCCGATATCGCTGGCTTCACGTCCATCTCCGAGGTGCTCTCGCCCGAGGCATTGGTTCGCTTTCTCAACGAGTATCTCTCGGAGATGACCGAGATCATTCTGGCCAGCGGCGGCACGTTGGACAAATACGAGGGGGATGCCATCATCGCTTTCTGGAATGCCCCCCTCGACCAACCCGACCATGCGCTTCGCGCCTGCCGGGCAGCCCTGCGCTGCCAGGCACGGCTGGCCGAGCTCAGACCAAGGTTTATCGAAACCATCGGGCGACCTGTCATGATGCGCATCGGACTCAACTCCGGCCCGGCCGTTGTCGGTAACATGGGCTCGGCGCGGCGCTTTGATTACACGGCGATGGGGGACACGATTAACCTCGCTTCCCGCCTCGAGGGAGCATGTAAGCTCTACCAGGTGTCCATTCTGGCCGGCGAAGAAACCTACTGTTTGGTTCAGGAAGCTATCGTGGCGCGCGAGGTCGACATCATCCGTGTCCTCGGCCGAGAAAAACCCGTTCGAGTTTACGAGGTCATCGGTGAGCAGGGGTGCGTGGCCGCAGCTTCCATGGACAGGATTCGGCTCTTCGAGGAAGCGAGAGGGTTTTACCAGCGCCGTCAATGGGACAAAGCCATGGCCCGGTTGGAGAGGCTCGAAGGCGACCCCTTGGCCAGGCTTTACATTGAGCGCTGTCGTCATCTTCAGCAAAATCCTCCGCCTGAGGAGTGGGATGGGGTTTATGCTCTCACCCATAAATGAGCGAGGGAGAGAAGCAATGGAGGTCGAATTCTGGGGTGTGAGAGGAACGATGCCAGTCGGGGGAAGAGACTATACGAAGTACGGCGGGCACACGCTCTGCGCTACGGTGGTTGAAGGAGTTGACGCGACCGAAATCCTCATCCTCGACGCGGGCACCGGTCTCAAGCGGTTTGGCGAGAAGCTCATGGGCATAGGGGCCAAGGAATCGGCTGAACTCAACCTCCATCTTCTCCTGACCCATTTTCATCTTGACCACATCATCGGGCTTCCCTTTTTTGCGCCGTTGTATGCGAGCCAAACCAGGTTGACCATCTATTCATCCTTTTCCCCTGCTGAAACCGAAAAACAGCTGGCCGGTTTGATGGGTGGCCGGTATTTTCCCGTGGCTTTCAAGGAAACAAATTCTGTCAAGAGCTTCAAGAAAATCCCGGACGAGGGCCTGGCCATCGGCAACTTTCTTGTGCGAAGCTTGGCCCTTCACCATCCGCAGGGAAGTTACGCCTACCGAATCGAGCTCGGAGAGAGGAGCTTGGTCATGGCCACCGACACCGAACCTCCCGAAGGCAAATTCGACGAGCGGCTGGCCGAGTTCATTCGGCGTGCCGACTGCTTTGTTGGCGACGCCATGTTCACTCCCGAAGAATACTCGAAGCGACAAGGTTGGGGCCATAGCACGTGGCAGCACGGAGTGGCGCTGGCTCGGGCTTCGAGGGTCGGCTGGCTTCTCCTTTCCCATCTGAGTCCTGACCATTCCGATAGGATGATTGACGGGATGGTCAAGGAAGCACGCGGCGAATTCCGTCGCACGCGAGCAGCTCGGGAAGGCTTGCGTTTGAAGCTTTGAGAGGTGACGATGAACCCAACAAGCTCTCCAGCCATGGCAGCACCGTTTTATCTTGAAATTCTGGCCTTTCTTGTGGCATTGAGCGTAGCTCTTGGCCTTCACCTGGCTTCGGGCCGCGCTTTGAGGCACCTGAGGCAGGCAGGGCTCGAAGCGATAGCTAATTTTCTCGGCCGCATCTCTTTTCCCGCTTTTTGCCTCGGCGTGGCCCTCATTCTCTGGCTCCCTTCTTTTCGCGAAGCTTTTTCCTTCAGACCCAGGTTTGCCGCCTATGCCGAAGCAGCCGTTATCTTTTTTGCGGTTATCTTGCTCATCCGCATCATCGACGCTTCGCTTCTTTACCGCTATCAGAGAAGACGCCTCCACTTCCCCCTTCCTGACGTTCTCCACGGGTTTATCCTCATCGTCCTCTACTTGACCATCTTTTTCATTGTCCTCAGGGGGATTCTGGGTATCAATATTACTCCTCTTCTGGCGACCTCGGCCATCTTCACGGCCATCATTGGGCTGGCATTCCAGGGCGTGCTGAGCAATGTCCTGGCTGGGATTTCCCTTAACCTGACGAAGTCTCTTAGCCGCGGCGATTGGGTTAAAATCGGGCCCCATGAGGGTGTCGTCATGGAAATGAACTGGCGCGAAACTCTAATTTTTGACCGTGCCTCGAACCTCATTGTCATCCCCAATAGCACGGTTGCCGCGGAGATGATTGTCAATTTTTCCCGGCCGGAGAAGGCAACCGCCTTGACCATCCCGATCAAGGTGAGTTATACAGCACCGCCTGCCCTCGTCCTGGAGGAGCTGCGCTCAGCTGCCAGGGAGGTGCCAGAAGTCCTCACCACACCGGTGCCCCAGGCTTATATCCTGAGCTATGATGATTTCGGGATTTCCTATCTCTTGAAATTCTGGGTCACCGATTTCAGCCGTAAGTACGCCATCGTGGCGGACGTGGCAAGGCACATCTGGTATAAATTCAAGCGCTCGAACATCGAAATCCCCGTCAGCGTCGCCGACCAAGTCAGAGAAGTGCTCGGAGCGGTTCGAGAAGAAAAGCGGGTGGCTGCCCAAGAGGAGGAGAAGGACAAGAATTACGCCGACCTCCTCCGTTCAAGCCTGCTCCGCTTCCAGGAAGGGGAGAGAGCCGGCGAGCTTATCGTGCCTGAGGAAGGGTTGCGTCAGCTGGCCGGCCTCGTCCATCGCCAGAGATATACGAAGGGCGAGGTCATCTTCCGGCAGGGAGAAAGAGGCGAGAGTTGCTTCCTTGTGGCCAGCGGCGAGATCAAGGGCGAGATAGTTTATGAGGAGAAGGGAAAACGCTACGCCAAAGAATTCCGGGTCGGGCCGGGCGGCATTTTCGGCGAGATGTCGCTTTTTACCGGGATGCCGAGGACGGCCACGGGGACAATCGACAAGGATGCCGAGCTCCTCGAGATTAGGGCCGCCGATTTTGCTTTTCTTCTCAACGAGTATCCTGGCGTGGCTGAAGTCATCGCTGACCTCGTCAGCGAGCGCAACCGGAAGAACGAGGCTTTTCTTCGTCAAATCAAGGAGCTCTCCGCCGCCGATATCGACTCGAGCGTGAACAAGCAATCCATCCTGGCGCGCTTGAAACGCCTCATCCTTTCTTTCCGCAAGCTGCCATAGTCAACCGGCCATTTCCCTTGTCCTCTTGTTTTAGCCCAGAAAAAAAGAGCCAGCGAGGAAACTCGCTCCGACTCAGCCTTCGCTCTTCTCTCGCTTCGCTCGAGAAACCGTGCCCGCTCAGGCTTCGACGAGCTTCCTCACCCAAACCCCTCGCCTGTTTCCCCTGGCATCAAACGCTCGCGTCGGCAGGGGTCCACCGAACCACGCCACCCTCGAGTGTCAGCCTATGGTCCTTATTTTGTATAATCGAAAGCCGTTTCTCCACCCAGGAAGTTTCCATGGGAATTTGAAAACAGGGCGGGTTTTAGGGTATATTGGGCAAGAACGCGGCTGCCCCTGTAGCTCAGTATGGATAGAGCAAGGGATTCCTAATCCCTGTGTCGCTGGTTCGAGTCCGGCCAGGGGCACTTTCCCGTTTCCAAGATTCGGATAGGGCTGAGGTAAGCTGGAAGCAGCTCTTCCCGTGCGTTCTCGGGGAGGAGTGCAAGAGGTCGCCACAGGGCAGGCAGACTATCCGCCTTTTCCCAAGGAGGGAACAGACGGGAGTGGTTGGGCAGGATAGGGTTGCCCAAGGCGAACCTGTTGAGCCTCCTGAAGGGCATAGAATATAAAGAAACAATTGCTTATCCTATTCAGCTCAAAGGAGTAACGCATGAAGAGAGTCGTGAGAAAGCAACTGAAAGAAGACGAGTTTGTCAGCACGATGACCAAGGTCATTCGCTTCATCAAGAGGAAGACGCGCTTGATTTTTTTTGTCTCGGCTAGCCTTGCCTTTCTCATCCTTCTCTATTTCGGGATTCGGTTTGTCCAGGCCCAGCATCTGAGAAAAGAGAGTGAACTCCTCAGCCAGCTTCTCTCGCTCAAAGCCGAGCTCAAGACAAACCCCGAGAAGCTTTCCGACCTGGGAAAGCTCGCGGGGGGTGGGAAATTCAGCCGCCTGGCTTATGTCATCGAGGCGACTCACTGGGTTGAGAAAGGAGAATTCGAGCGGGCCGAGGCAGCGCTCGCCAGGTTCTCGGCCCGGCCCAAGGATTTCCTCTATTTCCAGGCCCAGGACCTCCTCGGCCAGGTTCAAGTCTTCCAAAAAAATTACGATAAGGCCATCGCCATCTTCGAGAGAATCGAGAAGGAAAAGCCCGATGAATATGGCTTGGACGTGATTCTTTACCACAAGGCGGAAGCTCTCGAAGCCAAGGGAGACCGCGAGGCGGCCCTGGCTGTCTATAAGAGTCTCCAGGAGAAGTTTCCCCAGTCCTATTACGGATTCGATGCCTCGGAGAGAGCCCGCAGGCTGGAGTTGGCCACGCCTTCCTTGTAAATTGAGGGAAAAGACGTATAATAGGGTTTCAATTTAACCAGGAGGCTTCATCATGGCTTACAAAATTACCGAGGAATGCATCAATTGCGGGGCCTGCGAACCTGAGTGCCCGAACCAGGCCATTTCGGCCGGGGACGAAATTTATATCATTGACCCGGAGAAATGCACCGAGTGCGTGGGCCATTTCGATACCTCTCAGTGCGCTGCCGTTTGTCCGGTGGACGCCTGCATCCCGGACCCTGACCACAAAGAAACAAAAGAAGAGTTGATGGTCAAATACAACCGGCTGACCGGAAAAGAATAAGAGGAGTGACCTCATCGCTCCTTTTCCTCGCCGGATAGATGGGAGAGGAGAGAAGGCTGAAAAAAACCTGGCTTAATGTTTCCCTCTTTATCATCACCTGCCTATCCGCTTTTATCGTCGGCTTGAGCTGGAGCGTCAACTACACTTTCTCTGAGGAGCTGGCCCGTGACCCCCAGTCGCTTCCCCCAGTCCAGGCTTTTACCGACCCGCGGATTATCACGCTGAGCCTCGTCTACGTTTTCGTCTTGATTGGCATCCTCCTCGGCCATGAGATGGGCCATTACCTTGCCTGTCGCTACTACCGCGTCGAGGCGACTTTGCCGTTTTTTATCCCGGCGCCGACCCTGGTCGGCACGCTCGGTGCGTTCATCAAGATCCAGTCCCCGATCACACGCAAAAAACAGCTCTTCGACATTGGCGTGGCCGGGCCGCTGGCCGGTTTTGTCCTGGCCGTGCCCGCCCTTATCTACGGCCTCGCTCTATCCAAGGTTGTTCCCCCCATGCCCCGAGAGGAAACCCTCGTTTTTGGAGAACCGTTGCTCTTGAAGTTCGTTGAGGGCATACTTTTCCGTCATGTCCCGGCCGAGAGCGACCTCTTCCTCCATCCCGTCGGTTTTGCCGGGTGGGTGGGCATCCTCGTCACCGCCTTCAACCTTTTTCCTGTCGGCCAGCTTGACGGTGGCCACGTTGCCTATGCGCTGGCTGGACAGAAGGCCAGAGTTTTAGCCAAAATCTTTCTTGCCCTCTTTTTCCTGATGGGTGTTTTTTTCTGGGTTGGCTGGATTGTCTGGGCGCTGGTCATCCTCCTTCTCGGGCTCAAGCATCCGCGGGTCATGGATGAAGGGGAGAGGCTTTCCCCGCTCCGTTACAGCCTCGGCATTCTCATGATTATCATCTTCATCGTGTCTTTTATGCCCGCTCCCATCAAGGGCTACAGCCTGCTTGAACTGGGGCGCTCATGGGCGTTCTAACTTTTTCACAAAAACTGTGGAAAACGTGTGGAAAAAGCCAGGGGTTGAGGCAGCCAATTTTCGCAATTTCTTACAGATATGACGTTTTGCACAAATTTTCGTCAGGTGGAGAGGGGAAGGCAGGCCTTTCTTCTATGTTATTGAAATTAAATAGATTATAGACAAATGGGAGAGAGTTTCCGCGACATCGAAATCGCCTTCCAGGCGCTTCGCCGGCAGTACCGCCGCCAGGAGATTTCCCGCCGGGAGTTTATTGACCGCCTGAAGAGGCTGCGCCTCCGCGACGACCAGGGACGGTTCTGGATGATCGGCGCTCAGACCGGCAAATGGTATTATTTTGATGGCCGGGATTGGGTTCGAGCCGACCCGCCTCCCGGCGAGTTGAAAAAGATAAAGTGCTACTCGTGTGGCCTGGAGAATGAGCCCGGCGCCGAGTTCTGCGACCGATGCGGGGAAAGCCTTCTCGAAAAGGAGGCCATTTGTCCTCGCTGTGGAGCCCGGCTGGAACACCCCTTCCAGAAATGCACCCACTGCACTCCTCAGGCAGAGGTGGACGCAACGGCCGTGCCCTTTGCCGAGGAAGCCATGTTCATGCCCAAGGTTCAGAACAACTTTTTACTGCGGCGTCTTCACCCCCCGAGTTTTCTTTTCCTTGGCGGCGGGGGTGGCCTCGTCCTGGGCATCATCGCCGGCGTATTTGTCGGCGCCTCGGGATTTTTCTCCGGGCTCGGCCGGGCTTTGCCAGAGTTTTTGGGAACTCTCCAGGGAACCCTCATGGGCGGGATTGTCTTCGCTTTCTTCGGTGGCCTCATCGGTTTCGGCCTGCTCGGCATCTCAGGCTACCTTGGAGCTCATGTGTTTAACTTCATCGCTTTAGTCATGGGCGGAATCAAGCTTACGCTCGAGCAGAAAAAGGAAGAGGAGAAAAAGGAGGCAAAAGAAGAGACCGGGGAAAAAGCGGGGTTGGACAGTTAGCGGGGAAAGCCTTCTTTTTTCACCCGAGCCAGAGCGTAGGCCAGCTGGCCCAGGGAAATGGATTCGTCGTTGGGGGAATAGCGAACAGAGCGGAGGACGGTGAGACCTGCTTCCTCGAGCCGGGCTGTTGTGTCTTCAAGGAGTTTCCTGTTCAAGAAAACTCCGCCTGTCAGGACGGCTGTCTTCGCTCCAAACTCAATCGATACCTGGCGAGCGACCTGAGCAATGGCCTGAGCCAAAGTCGTGTGAAAGCGGCCAGCAATTGTGGCCGGCGAAACGCCCCGGTCGAGCTCTCGCACGATAGCGCGTATGGTTGGGACAAAGGAGAGCTCCCACGGGCAAGAATCCATAGTGAGGGAAAAGGGGTAGGGCTTATGTCCGCTACTTGAGGCCAGTGCCAGTGCCTCGAGCCGCATCGGCGCTTCGGCCTCAAACTCCACTTCAACAGGAGCGATGCCGGCTAAGAAAGAGACGGCGTCAAAAAGACGGCCGCAGCTGGAGGTCAGGGGCGAGCGGACTTTTGCTTCCATCATCCGGAGAATCTGGCGCTTCTTGCGGGGATCGATTTTTTCGAGGGCTTCGACTCTGGGGAGGTTGTTTTCAGCGCCGAAAGCATCCTGGAGGTAAGCGAGTGCCATCCGCCATGGCTGACGGGCCGCCTGGTCGCCGCCCGGGAGGGGGACTTCCCGCAAGCGAGCCACGCGAGTGAAGGAGCTATAATTGGCGAGGAGGAATTCACCGCCCCAGGCCCCGCCGTCCTGGCCATACCCATAACCGTCGAGGGAAATGCCAATCACTTTTGAGGAGGGAGGAAAGCCGTGCTCGAGGAGGACAGCCAGCGTGTGAGCGAAGTGGTGTTGCACCTGGAAAAAGGGCAACCCCGATTTTTGGGCAAAATGAGTCGTTCGAAACCCCGGATGGAGGTCGCAGACGAGGAGTTCCGGCTCGAAGCTAAAGAGGCGCTTGAGGTGGTTGAGGGTTTCCTCAAAATAGAGGAAGTTCTGATACTCGTCCAGGTCGCCCAGGAACTGGCTGGTGATGGCGTAGCCATTCTTGTAAATGGAGATTGTATCCTTGAGCTCGCCTCCCAAGGCCATGATCTGGCAGGGGAGACGAAGCTCACTCGGGACGCGCTGGGGAAAGGGAACGTAACCTCGGGCTCGTCTGAGGAAGAGTGGCTTGCCGGCGACGACCTTGAGCACCGAGTCATCCGACCGGCTCTCGATGGGGCGGTTGTGGGTGAGGATGTAATCGGCGAGGCTGGCGATTCCTTCCTTCTCGTCCTTGGCAATCGGCGCATCTTTCTGGTTCGAGCTCGTGGCGACGACGAGGCCGAGCTCCTCGAGGAGGAGGTGATGGAGGGGCGTGTAGGGAAGCATAAAGCCGACCTCGTTGAGGTGGGGGGCGATTCCCGGAATGTCTTGCCTTTTCTTGAGGAGGACGATGGGTCGACTGGCCGAGATAAGCTCCTTTTTTTCTGCTTCGGAGAGGAAGGCGTATTTTTCGACAGTCTCGACATCTCGGGCCATGAGGGCGAGCGGCTTGGTCTTCCTTTGCTTGAGGCAGCGGAGCCTGGCCACAGCCCTGTGGTTATGCGGGTCGCAGACGAGATGGAAGCCGCCCAGCCCTTTAATAGCCAGGATTTTGCCGCGGCGGATGAGGGCGATGGCTGTTTCGAGGCATCGGTCGAGGGTTTTTCCAGTTTTGGTATCCTTGAGTTCGAGTTCTGGTCCACAGCGGGGGCAGGCGATGGGCTGGGCATGGTATCGCCGGTCAAGCGGGTCCTCGTACTCGCGCCGGCAGTCGGGGCACATGGTGAAATCGGCCATCGTCGTTCTGGGGCGGTCGTAGGGGAGAGACTGGACGATGGTATAGCGCGGGCCGCAATCGGTGCAATTGGTAAAGGGGTAGCGGTAGCGGCGCTCGGCCGGGTTTTGTATCTCTTCGAGGCAGGAGGGGCAAGTGGCGATATCGGGCGAGATGAAGACAAAGCTTTCGCCGCGAGCGGATTTGATGATGCGGAAATCTTCGAAACCCACAAAGGAAGCAGGCTCAACCTTGACGCTCTCGATGAGGGCCAGCGGGGGTTTTTCCGCCTCGAGGGAAGAGAGGAAGCTCTGGAGGCGGGCTTTGAGGTTGGCGCTATCCTCGGCCTCGAGATGGAGGGAGACTCCGTAGCCGATATTCTTGACCCAGCCGCGGAGTTTGTGGCGATGAGCCAGGCGGTAGACAAAGGGCCGGAAGCCGACACCCTGGACGACACCGAAGACGGTGACGCGGCAGGCCTGGCCGGCCGGCGATGATTTCATTTTTTTCATCTACCCATGTTTCACGTATCTCGCTTTCCCGTTGTCCCTTTCATCCTGGAATCATCGGCTCCTTCTTTTCTATTTCGCCCATAGGATTTTGAATTTTTGGCCACGCTGCCGACCTCGACGTATCATCGGGATGGTAGCTTGAAGATTATCTCTTCTTGTCCTGTCGGCTGTAAAGACAGCCGCAGTAATCCTGTCGGTAAAGCTCGTAAGCCCGGCTGAGCTCGACACTCTTGCGGAAGCCGTCCTTTTTCTTGAAGTTGGCCTCGAGGTAGCGAACTCCGTAACGTCGGCCTAACATCCGGCCGATACGGTTGAGGACATCCGCTTTCTTCCACGGACTCAGACTCATCACCGTCGCAAAATAATCGTAGCCGTCTGCGGCCGCTTGTTTAGCCGTCTGTTCGAGCCTCATCGCATAGCAGATGTCGCAGCGCCGGCCCTTTTCCGGCTCGGACTTGAATTTTTCGGTTAAAGCCAGCCAGCGTCCGGAATCATAAGGGCCGAGGATAAGAGGTAGGCCGTGGATTTGAGCCACGCGCTGCGTTTCGCGGAGGCGCAGGGTGTATTCTTCCTCAGGATAGATGTTGGGGTTGTAGAAGAAGACGGTAATATCAAATTCCTCTTTGAGGAGACCAAGGACGTAGAGAGCATCGGGGGCGCAGCAAACATGCGCCAGCATCCGCGACTTTACCATCTTTCTATTTTATCATACCTTTCCAATCTCAGGGTCTAAACACGGCACTAAGCTACCCCGGCATCCCATCATTTTTTGCCCCAAAAATGCGCGTTTAATGCCCTAAAAAGGCCTCGAATTGAGGGTAACAGATTGAAATCAAATGGATTAGCGCGGTCCGACCCCTTCTGATTTTAACCGCCGGAAAGAGTCTCGATGCGGTGAAGGAGAGTGGAGATACGTTGATTGATGGTGTCAATTTGGGAGTAGAGGGAATCCAGTTGCTGGTGGCTAACCCTTGCCTCCTCCAGGTTCTTGCCAAGGGAGTAGAAGAGGGCTTCCTCCTGGGCTTCGATACTCTTTATCCGGTGCTCGAGACGCTCTTTGAGCTTACTCCAGTAGTGGATGGCTTTTTCGAGGTCATGACGCTCGCGCCTGGCTTCCGCCTCGAGATCTTTGAGGTCAGCCTCCTCGCTTTTTACATTTTCCACGTGCGAACGCCTTGCCATTTCGAGTTGCTGGTTAAGCCTTTCCAGCTCGTCCAAGGCTTTTTTCCATTCCATCTGACTGGTCTTTTTCCTTTCCACCAGCTTGGTGAGCTCGGTCTGGAGGAAATCGCTGTCCCGGACCGGGATCCCCTGTTCCCACGCTCTTTTACCGAGCTCGCAGAGCAAGCTCCCTCTCTTTTGTCTCTCCTTCTTGAGCTGGAACTTTAACCGGATGATGACTGACCTTCGACGTGCTCCAGCCAGGAATGCGCTGATGCGCATGCGCAGCTGCTTATCGCGAAGGAAAATGAAGACGACAAGAAGGAGGATGATGCAGAGGAGGAAGTAGAACATCCAGTATGGCAACCCTTCCTGCTGAAAAGATGGCTGCGCCTGGAAAGCTATAAGCTTCAACGATCCTCCTTCCTCAGGCACCGCGGGGCAGCGCCCGCTCTGGGCTGGGTGTCTCCTTATTTACTCTTCTCGCTCCTCTTTGTCAATAGTTTTGTTCGGCCTGGGGTCTGATTCCTTTCGGAGTGTTGGGCAAAAAGGCGGAGGAGGTGGAGGGCGGCTTGAAGGTTTTCCTGGAAGATGGAATGGATGTCGGCCTCAGGGTTGAAAAACCCGCCGCCGAGCTGGTCGATGGGCGGAAGTTCAATCGTGTAGGCCGGGATTCCGGCCACGCCAAAAGCCCAGTCCGTGGTGTCCCCGTTCGTAAGGTAAAGCGAAGCACCCGCCTGGCCGTAGCCATAAACGCGGCCGTTTACCGGCTCCATCAGTTCGGCCATCTTCGCCGCAATCTGTCGGAGAAGAGAATCCTGGTCAGATGGCTTAGTCGTGTAGCCCCAGGGGTAAAGGATGATTTGGGAATAGCTGTGGTAGCTCACCAGCGCCTGAAAATTCTTGCTCAAAAAGAAATCCCGGATCGCCCGCGTCTCCGGCTCGGAAAAGGGAGCCGGGCCGCGATAGACGGCCGAGCCAGGTTCTGGGCTTGAGCCGACGTTGTCAAATCCCCACAGATAGCCATAGTTCCGGTTGAGGTCAACCCCGTAGCTTCCATCGGCGTTAAGGCGACGATTCTTCCGCCAGTAGCGGTAAAAATAGATGGAATATTCGAGCCCGTCCGGATTGACGAGCGGGACAATCCAGACTTCGCTTTTATTGACCAGCCTTTCCACCTCCGGGTCGGTGGCGTAGTTTTCGGCCAGATATTTCCCCAGTAGGTAGGGCACCTCAACTGAAATCCACTCCCGGGCATGGTGACAGCCAAGGAAAAGAACTTCAGCTTCCTCCTCGTCCTCGGAAACGTTGTCGCTGATTTTGAGGGCATAGATGTTCCTGCCCTCGTGGCTCTGGCCGATCCTATGAACTCTGGCCAGTTGAGGAAACTTAGCCTGAAGGGCTTTAAGGTCTGTCTCGAGCTCTTTGTACGAGTGGTAATTGCCGTTTATTTTGGTGAGGAGAGAAACCTGGGGCTGGCCCAGAGCCGGGAACCGGTGGTTCTCGAAAAGATAGGGGATAGAGGCGCTGTTGAGTCGCTCCAAATCCTGGGGCCCGGCCAGGATGTAGATTCGCCCCTCCCATTCAAAGAGAAGGTCAAGCCCGAGCGCCTCAAGAGACCTCTCGAAAGAAGGCCACTTCTTGACGCTGACGATGGCGCTATCTTCAGGTCGCGCTGCCCCCTGAACGCGGCCTTCTCCAAATCCATCCTCAACCCGAGCTTCAACCCCCACACCACCCTGGATAATCTCGGCCGCTCCCCAGAGAAGCGTTCCGAGAAGGAAAACTAACCAGATTCTCTTTCCCGCTTTCCTTGGCCAGCCCATATTCCTCAAAATCCAAGGGTCAGCGAAAGGGCTATCCGCCGCGCCTCGAGCGAATCGCCCGATCCTTTCTCGCTGCCCGCTGAAGCGCCGAGGTCCAGACGGATAACTCCGCAGTGGAAGCCTGCTCCCGCTGAAAGGAGCGTGTAAGCCGAGGGCAATTCCTTCATCGGCTGCTCATCCCGGATGATGCCAAGGCGAAGCGGAATCGCTGCCTCCCGGCCGAAAAATCGACAGGGGACAACGAATTCCCCGCCCAGCCCAGCCTTGACGGTGTTCCGGAAATGACGCTCCAGCTCTTCTTCAAAATACTCCACGCGGTAGCTTGCCCAGTTGAAAAATGAGACATCGGCTGAGAGCCGCAAGCGCGGGGAAACGAGGTAGCTCGCCCCCAGTCCAACGACCAGTGGCTGTTTGTATCGGCTGGTAGCCGAGGCCGTAATAGAGATATCCACCCCCCCAGCCGGCGCGTCGTAGATGAGCTCGCTTTCTCCAGGCGAATTCTTCTGGTAGGGCGTCCTCGCCACCGCCGCCAGGAGCAGTTTTTCGGTCAGCTGAACCGCCACCCCACCGTTGATAAAAAAGCCCGAAAATTCCTGGCTCTTCGAGTCGCTGATGACGATGCCATTCGCCGCCCACTCTTCCTCGATTTTTCGATGAAGGTCGCCGCGGGCGATGTTGAAGCCGATTCCGGCCCGGATGCAGCCAGCCGGGCCCATCTTTCTGGCCAGGCTGAGATGATAAATTCTCAGCAGGCCATCCTGGTTGAATTTGATTTTATAGTAGAGCTGACCGCGATAGGAGTATTCGTACTCTGTCGGGGGGCGGTCGTAGATTTCCGCGAGATAGACGTTGAAGGCAACCCCCCAGCCGCCCCTGGAAAAAGAAAGCCCGGCCATGTCAACCCCGTAAAGATTCAGGAAGATGTTCCCCTCTGTCGCCAGCACACCCGTGTTGATAATGGAAAACCTGCGGAGCGATGTGGACATTGCCATTCCGTTGAGCGTCAGCCGCAAGCCTGACATATCCGTAAGGAGGGCCGGATTGCTCAGAGCTGTGGCGGGGTCGGCGGCGGGGACGGCAAACGACGTCTCCCCCCGACCGAGACTCGCCCCTGTTGGGAAGCCGAAAATATTCCAGGTTCGAAGCGGCGCTTCATCTTCGTATTGGCCGAGGACGAGCTGCCCGGCAGAGAAGGTGGGGAAAATGAGGGCCAAACTCAAAACCAGGAGCAAGGCGAAAATTGTCCGCTCCATGAGGAGAGTCGATAAACGCCAGCCTCTTAGCATGGGGCGATAGATTTTATCATAAATAGGCAAAGCTTGGGAGTGAGCTCAGTTAGTCCACGGGCCTCAAGGACCATCGGCCGCGCCCTTTGCGTGCTTCGAGATAGACCTGACCCAGGCGAAGAACGAAGGGGCGCCGGGGTAGGACCCAGTCTCATCACGGAATGAAAGATGCTCCCTCGCCGGTCGCGAAATTTGCAAAATAGGGGAGTGTATGCTATACAGATTGCCTTTTAAGCATTTTGGACATGATGGCAAGGGCTAAGATAATTCGAAAAAGGTCGCGGACTAATCACCCACGACCATCGGCCCGACTGCAATGAGCACGCCATGACGACGAAAGAGAAAGAGAAAGAAAAAAGGCGCATCCGGATTTCCGCCACCGGTTTCTACGCTCCCGAAAAGATTTTGACCAACGCCGACCTCGAAAAGATGGTCGACACGACTGACGAATGGATTGTCACCCGGACGGGTATCAAGGAGCGCCACATCGCCTCTGACGAGCAGGCCACCTCCGACCTCTGCGTGGAGGCAGCGCGGCGAACCCTGGCCAACGGCCACCTCACTGTGGACGACATCGACCTCATCATCGTCGCCACCTCCTCCCCGGATACCCTTTTCCCGTCAACCGCCTGCTGGGTCCAGCAGGGCCTCGAGGCCAACCATGTCGCCGCTTTCGACATCAGCGCCGGCTGCACGGGTTTCCTCTACGGCATGATTTTGGCCGAGGGCCTGATTCTTAACCGCATCTCCCGGCGGACCCTTCTCATCGGCGGCGAGCTCCTGACCAAAATCACCAACTGGAAGGACCGCTCGACCTGCGTTCTTTTCGGAGACGCGGCCGGAGCCGTTGTCCTCGAAGAAAGCCAGGACGAATCGGGGATGCTCTCCCATTACTGGCGGGCCGATGGCTCACTCGGCAACCTCCTCATCCTGCCCGCGGGCGGAACGCGTCTTCCCGCCTCCGCCCAGACCGTGGCCGATAATCTCCATTTCATCCAAATGAAGGGCAACGAAGTCTTCAAGCATGCTGTCAAGCGCATGGGCGAGGCGGCGGTGGAGGCCCTCAAAAAGGCGGGGCTAAAAAAAGAAGATGTCACCTGGCTCATTCCCCACCAGGCCAACACGCGGATCATCGAGGCGACCGGCGAGAGGCTCGACCTTCCACCCGAGAGAGTCTACGTTAACATCCAGAAATACGGCAACGTCTCGGTGGCCTCCATCCCCATCAGCCTCCATGAGCTCTCCACGGAAGGCAAGCTCAAGAAGGGCGATATCCTCGTCATGGATGCGTTTGGGGCCGGCTTCACCTGGGCTGCCGCCGTCTACCGCTGGTAAGAAGCCCGGCGCTCACCCCTTCGTTCCGTTTTTTTCCTTCCCACTTCAAGCGAAACACGCTACCTCGATTTTGTGGCCATTGAATACCCGAGCTCCCTTTTCTATCAAACGGCGTTAGAAAAAGATCTATGCAAAAAGTACATCCTTAGCGCTCGCATTCCATCAGCTTGTTTCGCCAGTTGCCATTGTCGCACGGGTCTCGAGGCTTGCCGGCGGGGAAGTGGCAAATTTACGTTTTGCTGCTTCGTGCCGGGGGGATTGGCTCGCCAGGGCCTTCAGGGGGTCATAACCCACCGACCTCAAGGCCGCCCGAGACATAATCCCTGCTCTTTTCATAGGTTAATCCGCCTTGTCTTTTGAGCAATGAGGGGCGAGAGGGGCATGAGTCTCCCTCAAGGCCGGAGGCAGGAAACGGCGCGAACGCCGGGAGGTGGGAAAGCAAAGCGGTTCCCCCCAAGATTACTGGAGGAGATTACTGGAGGAGGGCGGAGAGGTAGGAGAAATAGCCGGTGAGGAGGGCCACACCGACGATGATGAGGAGCACCCCGCCCGCAATGGCAACCGCCCGGAAGTACTTGCGGATGGAACGGAAATACTCGAAGAAGCGATGGATGAGGATGCCGGCGACGAGGAAAGGAAGGCCGAGGCCGATCGAGTAGAAAGTCAGAAGGACCACACCCCTGGCGACGCTCTGGGTCGTGGCGGCGAGCATGAGGATAGAGCCGAGGATGGGACCAACGCAGGGCGTCCAGCCGGCCCCAAAAGCCATGCCGACAACGATTGTGCCGAGAAGTCCGAGCGGCTTTTTTTCCAGGTGGATGGCCCTTTTCTCGCGGTCGAGGAAGCGGAGCCTGAGGACACCAGCGAAATGAAGCCCCATCAGGATAATGAACAGGCCGCCGACGATTTCGACCAAGCGGATGTTTCGGGTCATGAACTTGCCGACAAAGGTCGCCGACGCGCCGAGGCTGATGAAGATGGCGGAGAAACCGAGCACGAAAAAGAGGGCGCTGAGGATGACTTTTTTCCTGACGCGCCGGCTGTTCTCCTCCGTCGAGAGCTCCTCGATGGAGACTCCGGAGATGAAGGCGATGTAGGAGGGGACGAGGGGCAGCACACAGGGTGAAAGGAAGGAAATGAGGCCGGCCATCAGGGCTGCCACGAGCGATATATTCTCCATGCCGGTCATTTTCCTTTATTCAAACCTTCTCGTAGCCACTTTCCTTTTCCGTGGCTTCTTTTTCATCCTCCTCTCTTCAACGTCCTCCCCGAAAAGTTATTTGGAGGGGCTGGATGGAGGATCACTCGCTGGCGTATTTCTGAAAATAGCGGAGGAGCTCTCGTTTATCCATCTGACCGACGTGTTTGTGGCGAATCCGGCCCTGCTTGTCGATGATGATGGTCGTCGGGATGAACTGGCCGGGCTGGTAGTTGTCGATGAGCTGCTGTGTTTTGCTCCTCGATTCGAGGACGACGGGATAGTTGATCTTGTATTTCTCGACGAACTCGGCGACAGCAGCTTTGCTTTTGGTGTCTACGGAAATGCCGAGTATCTCTAAACCCTTATCCCTGTTTTCTGTGTAGGCTTCTATGAAATCCGGGATTTCGGCGCGGCAGGGTGGGCACCAGGTGGCCCAGAAATTGAGGAACAGGACTTTGCCCTTATAGTCGGAAAGAGAAATCGTTCGGCCGGCAAGGTCGGTCAGGACAAAATCTGGAGCCGGGGTGGGGTTGGTTTGTCCAGGGGCACCCATGGGAAAAGAAAGCGATGGAGTGGCCGTCGCCAGAGCGAGGAGACCCATCGATGTAACCCCAGCCAGAGCAAGTTCTATCGCCACTGTGAGGCTCTCTTTTGTTCTTGTTTTCGTTTTCATCCGTCTCTCCTTTTTTATTTTACTCCCGCAGGGTAACGGTTGTCATCATGGAAAGTGTCCTCCTGATTGCCGATAGAATCACCCGACGGGTCCTGTCGCGGTTCACCCCCGGCCAGGCTCGGGGTTGGGATTCCGAAGCCCGCTCGTTTCCCCAGCGAGGAAACTCGCTCCGACTCAGCCTTCGCTCTTCTCTCGCTTCGCTCGAGAAACCATGCCCGCTCAGGCTTCGACGGGCTTTCTCACCCCAACCCCTCGCTGTTTCCCATGGCATTAAACGCTCGGGTCGGCGTTCCGAGGCGCTATCGAAAGCTTTGTTTTTTATATATTAACCTCCCCTACCCCTCCTAGGGAATTAGGAGGGGAACAATGGTCAGCGTCTCGGGTAAGGTCGGCCCCCGAACCACGCCACCCATCGGGTGTCAGCCTATGGCTCTTATTTTGCACAATCGAGAGCCGTGTCCTTTCACTCGACGCATGATTCTGGGTCGAGCCCATAGGCGGCAGGGCATGGCACGCCTGGCTCGAGTTCAAAGGTTTCAGCCCTAGAGAATCCCGCTCCCGCCGTGCCAGGATAAAGCGAACGCAGCCAAGGGACGAGAGGGGCAATCCATATTTCATAGTTAAATTATAGGAATAATAGGAAATTTTTGCAACCTGTAAAATTCTTCTCGTCGAAAACCGTTTATCATTCTGAAAAATACGTGCGTCGGAGAAAGAAAAAACGGGGACAACCCGGCGCCCTGTTATGACGCTTCGGCGCGACGGAGCAGGCGCTCCCAGTTGCGGTCGACTTCCTCCTGCATCATCCTGATGTGCTCTTCGGTGAGGTGGTGGAAACGACCCTGGAGCCTCAGATAGTCGTCGATGGG
>Ga0209102_1000487_pt1 | contig 26390 bp, 38 predicted proteins | sample ConPoolayeHmetaG_FD_185483 | JGI IMG/M metagenome (GOLD analysis project Ga0209102, IMG submission 185483) | Hot spring microbial mat communities from California, USA to study Microbial Dark Matter (Phase II) - Cone Pool mat layer H metaG... ...
TAACTACACAAAGTGACCGTAAGCGCCGGGAGTGGGATTTGAACCCACGCGGCCCCGAGAGGCCACAGGCTATTAGGCAATTGTGTCTCCAGGCCTGCTCCCTACCTGACTAGGAGACCCCGGCTTTTATGCTGTGTTGTTATTATTAGGTTTTTAAGTAGATTAAAAACTTGTTGAAGTGGAATAGCTTAATATTTCGCTTTAGAAAGTTTTTTGTTGAGTGGTTGATTGATATGAGGCTGAGCAGGAAATATTCAATGGTTATGTTTAGTGCTTTTATGTCTGTTGCCATGTCTTTCACGATGTCTTTGACTATGACAATCATGAATTTGGGGTTGGCTTCAAATTTCTTTCTGATGTGGATGTGGGCATTTTTCATAGGTTTTATTGTGGCTTTTCCAACTTCCTTGGCGGTGATGCCCTTGGTAAGAAAATTGGTGAATAAGATAGTTGAAGAATAATCTGCGGATTAATGTTTTTCTGAAATTAAAACACGATAACCACTCTTTCTTGCTAGAATATCCACATTTCCAAATGCGTTTCCCATCATATCGCATAGTCTTTTGCCTCCAATCTTAGATTTCAAAACAATCTGGAACGAAGCATTGTTTGCCATGTGCTCTGGTGCGCCTGCGATTATGGCTTTAACAGTTTCTATTCCAGCACTTACAGGTGGATTTGAAAGTATGCAGTTGAAAGTGAAGTCTTTAACAGAGTCATATAAGCAGCTACGCTTCACTATAACTTTTTGAACATTATTTATCTTGGCATTTTTTCTTGCAAGCCTAACAGCCCTCTCATTAACATCAACCATTACCACATGCAAATTTGGATTAAGAACTGCAGCAGCTATTCCTACAGCTCCATAACCGCATCCCATATCTAAAATATAGCCTCCTTGAGGAAGAATCATAGATTCAATTAGAAGTCTTGTGCCCAAGTCTACATGTTTTTTGGAGAAAACGCCAGAAGCAGTTAAAAATTGAAATTGCACTCCGCGAAAGTGTGTGTAGATCATTCTGAGCTGCATTTTAGACTTAGGATGCACTGTAAAATAATGGTTTGAAAAAGACACTTTATGTTTCTCCACTTTTCCAAGCCTTAGGGTAGGTTCCCCTAGGCATGAGTACCCGCTCAGTTTTTGCTACGATTCCATGCTCCATTTGCATAATATCATCTGTAGAACAGGCAGCTCTCGCCAAAGCTACAGCTTCCCCTTTCAATGTGAAAAAAGCAATCAGGGAATTTTCGTTTATTCCAGTTTCAAGAGATAAAACGCCTGGTGCAGTCAAGTTTGCTCCATGACATATGGCGTCTACAGCAGAGTCTCTTATGTAAATTTTAGGAATTAAAGCAAGTGCGTTTTCCATTGGCTGTATTAATTTTTTTATTATCGCATCATCTTTCTGTTGTTGCCACTCCATAAACCAGTAAGCGACATCATGTAAGGTTACAATGTTTCCGTTCTCAACAAAAGGTCCAGCTCTTGTTCTGCGAAGCTCCTGCATGTGCGCTCCGCATCCGAGAATTTCGCCAACGTCATAGCAGAGTTTCCGGATGTAAGTTCCACCTTCACATCCAACCTTAAAAAGAACATTACGCCCTTCCATTTCAAGAAAATCTATGTAATAGATTTTTCTTGTTCGAAGTTGACGCTTAACAGAAGCCCGCAACGGTGGACGTTGATAAATGGTGTCCTCAAACTCTTTTAAGACTTCGGTGACTCGCTTTTCTGACGCTTCCCCATGAAGCTTCATTACGCAAACATACTCTTTACCACTATAGAGTAAAGCTTGGACAATCTTTGTAGATTCCTCTAGGGTAATTGGCAAAACGCCAGTCACTTTGGGATTTCTCTGGTTTAAGCCTCTAGAGTCCCGCCGTGACCGACCTGCTGAAGCTTGAGGATGCGCTTGACCCAAGCGGCAACTTCGTGGCTTGTCGGACCTGCTGGTTTGTCAAGGTTGATGACGCCATATCGCATGTACTCTTCGGCTGTTCTTTCCTCTGGTTTACGTCCATAACGGAAATTTGCTTTTCCCTCTGCCTTCACAAGGATTTTACGTGCAATTTCCCATGGAGCAATACTTCTAGGCATATGCAAATACTACGCTCCTATAAGGTAGAAAAAGGTTTAGAAGTATAAGAGTTTAAACCCGTACTTCTGCGTTTAAATCCCAAACGCCTCAAATTTTTTGGATCTTACGAAAACATGGATGCCGTGGATCTTTGACTGCGGGTAAAGTCCATCTGCTTTATCGACGATCTGCCATAAGCCTCGGCTGCCCCTGCAACATCGATTATGTTGATTAATAGGTCCCGGTTAACATATCGCGCGCGGCTAAGTCAGTCAGCAACTGGGAACTGCCACATATGCACAAATTTTCCTGCATACGCAATAACTGTTTTTAAATCCACATCGTGCGCTTAAGAGAAGCCATACAGTGCCTACCCCCTCCCCCCTATTTCCTCATAGAATAAGTTACAGGGTACGACTGAAAAAGATGGAGTTGCGGGAGATGTCTCCACAACTATCCTTTAAGAGTCTAAACTTAAACTAATGCTGGTTTAACCTTTTGAGCCATTTCTTCAAGCTTACCTGCAGCTTTAAGCACTTCGACAACTTCTTCATCTGATGCTCCGCGTTCAATTTCGATTTTGTCTTGGAATGGTTCAATATGGTTAATGTTTACCCTTCGCCTTTTTACACCAGTCACAGTTTTTGGACCAGTAATCAAAATGAAACTTTTGTCCATGACATCAACAATGACGCATTTTCTTCCTGCTTCTCGACCAGTCAGTTTTACGCAGATTCTTCCTACTTCTATTGCTGGCACATTTATGCCTCCTTTAGAATAGTATTAGATAACCTTCATTAGGACATATTTATAAGTTCACTGCAATTATGCCTTAACTCATGAATTGTTCAACAATGTTGTAGAGTATGCTTGTTCCGAACACTAGGTTTTGAATTGAGATGCGCTCGTCTATGCCATGAATTGTTTTAAGGATTTCTCCATAAGGCATGTCAGCATGCATCGGCTGAAAACCATAGCATATGCTTCCAATCTTTCTGAAAAATCGTGAGTCAGTTCCGCCAGTAAGCAGAATTGGCGCTACAGAACAGTTAGGTTCAAACTCCTTCAAAGTGTGTATCATAGTTTCATAAAGAGGTGTTTCTGCAGTAGATTCAGATGGCTCGTTAGCTTGAATTGTTTCAAACTCTAACTTTTCTAGGTCAACATCCTTAAGCAAATCTTTAATCTCATTCATAGCTTGTTCAGGAGTTTGACTAGGCAAGATTCTGCAGTCAAAAACTGCTTCACATTCGGATGGAATTATGTTCTCCTTCATTCCCCCATGAATTATTGTAGGTGTAATAGTCATTCTAAGCATTGCTCGAACTTCTTCAGCCATTGCTTGGTCTGTTTGGGCTAGCATGTCTAAAATTTGGTCGCTCATTTCTGGGTTTGCAAACAAGAGTGCCACACCTTCTTGCAGAACCTTGTTTTCTTTTGAAACTTCGCCTAAATACTGTTTCACAGTGGGCACAAGCATCATTTTTGCTCGATGATTTCCAAGCTTTTCCACAACTTGATTCATACGCAGAATGGCATTGTCTGCTGCGCCTGGAATTGAACCATGTCCTGGTTTGCCTTTAGCCTTAACTTTGAACCACAATATTCCCTTCTCTGCAGTTTGAATCGTGAAAACATTTTTACCATTGATGGGTATTGCCCTGCCTCCCCCCTCATTTATGACGTAGTATGCTTGAACTTTTTCTGGATGATTCTTCACCAACCAACCTGCACCTGCCTCTCCTCCTTTCTCTTCGTCTGCTGTTGCAGCCAGTATGACATCGCCTCTAAGCTTAACATTGTTTCTTCTTAAGAGTTTCATAACCATGACTTCCATAGCTGTCATACACTTCATGTCTAATGCACCCCTCCCCCAAACGAAACCATCCTTGACTATGCCTCCAAAAGGGTCTACACTCCACTCTTTCGGAGTTGCTGCAACCACATCCAAATGCGAAAGCAGAAGCAGATTTGGTTTTCCGCCTGTTCCTTTCAAACGTGTGACCATGCTGCCTCTTCCAGGTGCAGACTCAAAAAGTTCACATTTGAAGCCTTCTTTTCCCATGTTTTCAGCCAAGTATTTGGCTGCTTCAGTTTCGTTTCCAGGTGGATTTGTTGTGTTTATACGAATTAAATCACTTAGAAGGATAGTTACTTCCTCTTCTATTTCCTTTAATAGTCTTGCACTCATTTTGCAGTTCACCTTTTGTTCAGAATATGACGTTTATTTCACTTAAGAGTTTATTTTCGCTTAAATAGGGAATTACTATTTTATATAGAAAATTAGAGCATGCAAGAAGAGAAGCCTCAATGTCAAGCGAACAAGTGCAAATCCTCCCCAAACTGCGAAACTTCGATTTAGCCAAAAGCGTTGGCTTAATATCAGATACGCACATCCCTGTTAGAGCAAAAAGCATTCCAAAAGAAGTCTTCAAGATTTTCGAAAACGTGGATTTCATAGTGCATGCAGGAGATCTTGTGGAATTATCTGTTATTGACGAGTTGGAACAGCTTGCACCTGTTTTGGCTGTTTGTGGAAACATGGATGGACCAGAAATACGAGGGAAATTACCAAGACTTAATTCGGTCAAGATTTTTGATTGGAAAATTGGAGTCATGCATGACCCAGGAGCGCTTTTTGGAATGGGAAAAATGCGTGAAATCGTCGAGCAAAACGGTTTTGATGTACTTGTTTATGGACATACGCATAATTCCAGCATCAAATGGGAAGGAGAAATTCTGTTCATAAACCCTGGAAGCCCAACAAATCCTATTCCTCCCTTCATAATCAAGCCAAGTGTGGCTTTACTAAGAGTGACAAAGGAGAAGATAACACCAGAAATAATCCAAGTTTAGATCAATAGCTTAAACGAAAATTTCATTCAGCAATAATTCCAAAGAGGCGCTTATGCTCTTGCATCGTGTATTTATTCACACAATTCGAAAACCGTGATCCTTGAAATATCACTCACACGATAACTGTTTCTTGTTGAATCATTGAATAGTCCCCAACCGTCATTGCCAAAATCACTCAATGTCTGAACACGTAAGAATAAGAATCGAGAAACCGAGATTATTTGAATGTCTTAATTCACTTTAACGCATCTCTCTCCGATATGCATTAATGTCGTTTCATGAAATACTTTAAAAGCAATATCAGCAGAGCGTTTTGACTGCAATAAGTATTTGGAGGTTCATATTGATGGAGCATTGTAAAAATCCATGGAATAAAGAATGTAAGAATAATGACATTGAAGTTTACATCTTCTTCAGAGGAATAAGAGTGCCTATTTGTAGGCGATGTTGGAGTAGAATAGCTGATAAGGATTTGGAGTGGTGAAAAAAATGGAAAAATTCAGCATGAATACCGCAAAGTCTTTTCTTGGAAAAAACGTGAACTTGCACTTGAAAGATGGTTCAGTCATAGTAAATGTTCACTTTTCAGAAATTCTGCGAGACGAGTTTGACAAAGAATTCTTTGTAAGATGCACTCCATATAGAAAAGAAAACGAGTTTAGAATACCATTGAAAAGTATAGCATGGGCTGAACAGTTAAACTTGAACTTGATGCTCACCAACGATAAGAACTAGACGGTAACATGAAACAACACACTGGCGTATAAAGCCAAACAAGTGAAACATGTTTGTTGCGTTCAGAAATGCTTATCTTCTGGTCTGCACCTTCGAAAACGTAAGGCGATGAAGCTCGCCTTTAACCGCCCTTGTTTCAACATTTACAGGGGCTGATAGCTTCTACCAACATTCAAATTAAGCGAGTGGATGTTAGGTTGCACGAATTAGGGCGGTTCGCTTCTGATCTAGAGGAGAAACAGAAAAAGTTTACTAACTCGTTGTTGATTAAACGTGTTACTAATTACGTTGTAAATCGGCAAAATAGCGATGGAGGATACGCCTTTTGTCAAGGCACAGAATCCAATGCACAAGACACATACTATGGATTAGCAATTTTAAATTTGCTCAATGTCTCATTCTTCAACGTTGAAAAAACAGTTAACTGGTTGCACAATTTTGTTCCAAATAATCTTTATTCACACTATTATGTAGCTAAAGCCTTAAAACTTTGCGGTGAAAAACCTAACAAGACTCTTAAGGATTTTCTTCTTTCTCTCAAAAGTGTCAGAGGCGAATTCGGAACAGTTGATGTTTACGTCGAAGTTGCTTCAGAATTTCTTCTCACCTTCATGATCACCGAACTTGCCAACATTACTGGTGTGGAAATCAACCGAGAAAAGACGATAAATTGGTTATTGAGCTATAAGAATAGAGACGGCGGTTTTGGAGGACAGTGTCATTCAAATTTAAATGCGACCTATCATGCTATTGCCTCTCTCTTTAATCTCGATTATCCAATACAATCTCTAAAGGAAACCATTAAATTTGTTAGATCTTGCGAAAAAACATCGGGAGGATTTACAGTTGTACCCCGCAGTTCTGCTCAATACATGGAACACGTGTATTATGGTGTGTCAACTCTTAATCTAATGGGTGAAAGCTTAAAATATCCAGAAAAAACCACAAAATTTGTTTTGAAATGTCAAAACTCAAATGGTGGATTCGCAAGGTCTGATCTAGGCATATCCACTTTTGAGGACACTTTCTATGCGGTGAGTATACTTCAAACAATTAACAGATAATGATAGTGATCAAATGGATTTTGATTTAGCGTATTTTCGCCTTGCAAGAGCCATTAGAAACGGTAAAGAGTGCTTCCTCTGTACATTGGAAAATGAAATCGAAAGCAAATACATAGAAACATATCTTTCTGAACTCGTCATGGACGTTTCATCCAGACAGAAAATTATTGAAAGCAGGGGGTTTTGCAATAATCACTTCTACAAAATGCTTATTGCGGCAAGTAAGCCTGGAAGTTCTGATGGTCATGGAATAGCCTTGGTCAATGAAAGTATCATAGAAAAGCTCATGCAAGACCTGCAAAGACAAAAGGGCTATCACATTAACGATTTCGATAAACTACTCGCAACTGAACAGAAATGCCCAGTCTGTGTTCATCTCTCCGATTTTGCGAGAATGTATGCTGAGAAGCTCATTGAGATTTTATCTTCAAACAATGAAGAGTTTTTAGATCTTTTGAAAGCGTCAAAAGGCTTCTGCTTTCCTCACTTTATAGCATTGGTGTATACAGCAAAAGAAGTTATGCCCACTCAAAACCAAGAAATAATCAAAACTATAATAGAAATTGAAAAGAAGAATTTCTGTAGGCTGAACTCAGAATTAGCTGAGTACATCAAGAGCCAAAGTTACGAGTTTTCCGAAAAAGATCGATTGATTGTTGCAGATGCAGTTCCTAGAAGTGTTGAAAAAATAGTGGGAAGACGAGGAATGAAACTCGAAACCATAGAAAAAGCCAAACGGTGAAAGCATGTTTAATCGTGTTGCCAAAGAGAAAAAGAGTACATTAGTGACAATAGATGTTTTTCTTGACCACTCAATTTTCCATAAGTTCAAAGTATATGCAGATAAGAATAACCTAGATGACGCTGCCACTTTAGTGCAGGTGCTTGAACGTGGAATGGCTAATTATTGGCTTCAAGAATTCAAGCGTCTGAAACAAAACTATCTCCCAATGAAGAAACTGTTTGAAGAATATAAAAAAGATAATGAAGCATTTAAGGCAATTGAGAAGCAAAACGAGCAACTTAAGAAGATTTTAGAAGAAAAATATCAGCAGAATAAAATTGCTCATAAATCAGCGGATTTGCGGTGAAAACATGAAAATCAGCAAGAACAAGCTTAATAATAAGCAACATGTTCCGCAAAGGCGCAATAAGGATCTTATCACTGCTTTGGAAGCAATTGAAAGTCGAGAAAAGGCTCGTTTAAAGGTTGTTATCCCATATGAGACAGCTAAGAGATTAGAACAGTTTTTGAAAGAAAAGGGATTGCCGAAAAGGCAAGGTATTCCCATAATCATCGAGTATGGTCTTTCTGACGAAAGTGAAGAGGAGTTACAGAAGTTAAAGTCCGAAAAAGAGTCGCAAACGCATGATTTGTATGGAACATATTGCATAATGAAGTTTCGTGCCTATGAATATCTCATGGAAAACAAAGCCATAACCATGAGACTTTCTTTTATGCTGTCTGAGAATCGATCACTAAAGCACAGATTGAAAGAACAGGGCTTACAATCTTATGTCGCAGAGGATGAGTGGGATAAATGGGATGAAGCGAAGATGAACGAGTTTTTCCAAAAGTATGTTTTTATGGATCGGATTTGATTCTGACAAGAATTGAAGCATAATGGAAGAAAAGATTTTGAAAATCGTTTACATGAAGATAGCAAATACTCTTAAATAACTAGAGGCAAAATCTCTGAATAGTGATAAAATGCCCTGTACAGTCATAGTTGGAGCTTTCTGGGGAGATGAGGGGAAAGGAAAAATAGTTTCTTATCTCGCCTTGAAGGATAAGTTGGATATTTGCGTGAGAACAGGTTCAGTTAATGCAGCACACACAGTTTGGATGGAAGGCAAACGCTATGCCTTACACATGGTTCCAGCAGCTTTCGTTTATGAAAAATGCCGTTTATTGATAGGTGTTGGCGCGAATGTTCATGTTGCGAAATTTCTTGAAGAAGTTGAAGCGACAAACGTTAAAAATCGCATAGCCATAGATAGTCAAGCATCAATAATAGAAGAGAAGCATTCAATCCAAGATAAAACAAGTGCTCATTTAAAGGGACTGGGCACAACAGGATGGGGGATAGGACCAGCTATTGAAGAACGTGTTCGCAGAACAGCAAAACTTGCAAAAGACATCCCAGAATTACAACCATACTTGACGGAGGTTTCAAAAGAAGTTAACGAGGCCATAGATGCGGGCGAAAAAGTGTTATTAGAAGGAACACAAGGCTTAATGCTTTCACTTTTTCATGGAACATATCCCTATGTTACAGGAAGAGATACAAGCGCGTCAGCAATATGCTCAGAAGCAGGAGTGGGACCAACAAAAGTTGACGATGTCATGATCGTTTTTAAGGCATTTATGACAAGGGTAGGTGCAGGTCCTTTACCAGGGGAATTGGCTAAGGAAGAGGCTATTAAGCGCGGATGGTTTGAAACAGCCGCAGGAACTGGCCGAGACAGACGCTCTGCCCCATTCAATTTTGAACTAGCAAAAAAGGCTGTGGTGATAAATGGTGCAACACAAGCGACAGTTACCAAGCTTGATGTATTATATCCGGAATGTAAAGGTGCAGGAACATTTGAGGATCTATCTAAGGATGCAAAGCAGTTCATAAAGGAAATTGAAAGGCAAACCAAAATTCCAGTTGTGTTGATTGGAACAGGACCTGAAGCGCTTGACATAATCGACCGAAGAAAATAGTGTCTAATGAAAAATTGCATGTCAGAAAATAAGTTTACAAGACGGAAAAATATAATATTATTGCCAATTTCAGAATTGAAAACTAAACAATCATAGAATGATCTAACATGACTGAAAAGGGCTATTTGAGGATCCTCAAATGGAGCTTTCCGTTCGGAATATTAACCAGAGATTTAAAACTGATTTTCGCATCAAACCTCATAGGATCTTTCGGGGATGGACTTTACTCTTACCTGTTACCCTATTACATAGCAGAAAGTCTTAACGCTACTTCTGTGGAAATTGGCATACTCTATGCAGTTGTAAGTTTAGTTGCAGCCTTAACATTATTTCTCGCAGGAATGTTTGCAGACAAATATGACCGCAAAAAAATAATGATAGCAGGTTGGATAGCATGGATGCCTGTGCCACTTATTTTTTCTTTCGCAAGAAACTGGCTTCAAATGTTGCCAGGAATGATACTGTGGGGTTTTTGGCTTGGTGGACCAACAAGCACAGCTTACATAGTGACAACCGCAGACAAAAACAGATTAACCTTAACCTTCACTGTAATGTCAGCTGCATGGTCTTTCGGCTACCTTTTCTCTCCAGCCTTAGGCGGCTTTTTAGCGGAAACCATTGGAATGCAATTTGTCCTTTCTCTCGCCTTCCTTTTTTATACGATAGCCACGTTCGTGCTCGTTTTCATCAGCAGCCAAAGGGCTAGGGAATCTGAACAAACAACTTCGAAAGAAAATCATCATCTTTTGAAGCTTTTGCGAGATAAAAAGTTGATTAAATTTTCAGTGTTTTTTGCTTCGCTAATGTTCTTTCTAATGATGTTTCGCCCCTTCGTTCCCAAGTTTCTCGCAGACAAGTATCAATATGGCGATTTTGAAATAGGAATTTTAGGTTCAATCTTATTCTTTGGCTCGGCAGTTTTGGGAATACTATTAGGTAAGCTTGGAGACAAACGAAAAAAATCATATGCTTTATCAACTTCACTAATGCTATGCAGCCTTTCGCTTGCCCTTCTCCTTTTATCTGGTAACTTCTACATCTTAATAATCACATTTTTCATAACTGGAGGCTCCTACATAACATGGTCATTAATGAGTGCAATAATAGGTCCAACAGCTCCGGAATCAATTAGAGCCAAATGGATAGCCATTCCACAAACAATTGCAATGTTCAGCTCTTTCATAGCGCCCTATATTGGAGGCATTCTATACTCTGCATCAGAATATTACCCCTTTATAATAGCAATAGTCGCAACATTAGCGCTAGCGTTATTTACATTCCATGGGCTGCTGGATTAGCCCAGTTGAAGGAAAAGACGAAGCAACGTTAAGGTCTTACGCCAAGTTTTAGCGCGATATTGATTTGATGTGAAAAATCATTATTGCGAACGACACTTAACTGTATTGTTTCTCCTGGACTTTTGTATCTCTCCAAATAAATAAGCAAATCTTCAGGTCTTATCACGGACACTTCGTCCACTTTTATAATTATGTCGTCAGGAAGCAAACCAGCATCTTTAGCTGGTCCAGTATCATTGATAGAGCGGATTAGTAATCCGCCAACATAGTTAGAATCGTATGTTATACCCATCCACGGATGATGATACTCTCCTGTATTAATCAGCGATTTTACAACTCGATGTATGATTATTGAAGGAATTGCATAGCCTATGCCTATAAAACCCGTGACATTTCCAGCTGTTTCAATGGCAAATGTTACGCCAACTACAAAGCCCAAACCATTAAGCAAGGGTCCACCAGAATTGCCTGGGTTAACAGCGGCATCAAATTGAATTAAATCCACTATTGCATAATTTCCATAAGGTTCAGGAACCCCCAGATCACCTAGCCGCAAAACTCTTCCTGTCTGGCTTACAATACCAGCTGTCATAGAACCGCTTAGACCGAATGGGTTTCCAATAGCATAGACGGATTCGCCAACCATTAGCTGAGTAGAATTTCCGATAATCAATGGCTGTGATTGCGCAGGTAATGAATCCACTTTTATCACGGCTAAGTCGCTATAAATGTCCCTTCCTACAAGATTTGCTTGAAAAGTTGATCCGTTGGAAAACGAAACACTTATCGTGGCTCTTTCTGTTGCGGCTGCTTCTACAACATGATTGTTGGTAACGATATAGCCTCCAGGATTGCTGTATTGATAAACGAAACCTGAACCCTCAACACGAGAACCATCAGAAAGTCTACATGAGATCAGCACTACGGAATCTTTTGTTTTATTATAGATTTTCACTGCTGTTAGATTTGTTACTTGATTTTGATGTAAAGATTCAATTAGGTTTTGAAGCTGCTGCATTTTGCTCGAAACTGTTGCATAGTCAGCTCTTAAAGCGTTAATAGTGTCTTTTAAATCCAAGTATACAAATGCAAAGCTTGCACCTATCGCAAAACATACTAAAACCATTATTGCAAAAAATTTTCTATCAACTGCAATTCCTGAAACCGTTCCCATTAATTGCCCCTCTAGATCCTTATTTCTCGTTTTACCATTAACAAAGACTTCAATAAAAACTTATCAAACATTGATTATCCGTTGCCTCATTCACATGTCCAAACTGTTCAAATGCTACGATGCTTATGAGTCTAATGGTAACATTAGTTCATTTCCTCAATTAGCTTCTTTACTTTTCTTTCAATTTCGTCCCTAATCTCTCTAACTTTCTCTATCGGCTTGTCTTTCGGATCTTCAATTCCCCAATCTATAACCTTGTTAAGGAACGTGGCAGGACAGAACCCTTGAGCACTGCATCCCATAACAATTATCATATCCGCTTCCCGAACCATCTCGTTCGCAATAAGCTTTGGCTTTTTGGCTGACAAGTCAATTCCTTTTTCTCTCATGACTTGAATAATAACAGGATTGACTTCTTTTGCAGGCATGGTTCCAGCACTTTCAGCTTCGACTTTTCCTCTGCCATATTTTTTTGCGAAAGCTACAGCCATCTGGCTTCTGCCCGCATTCTCAACACAAACAAAAAGAACTTTTTGCATTCCTTTTTTCCTCTCATTGTTCTTAAGAGAATCGTTGAGCTAAGAACTTTTCGTGAAGCTTCACAGAACTCACAAGGAAGACAGACATGAATGCTGCAAGAACGGCTAAATCGATTGGAACAGGGTAATAGCTTATGCCGTTGATCGCGTATCTTGCCAAGTCCGTGAAATATGTCAGTGGTGAAAGAGATGCTGCTATTTTTGCCCACTCAGGCAATTGCTCAATAGGCACAAAAACACCGCTGATGAAGACCAATGGAAATTTGATCAATGACGAGAGCATCATGACTGTTGCAGGTATATCCGTGGGCGGGTAGACCGATAACAAAACGCTTAGAGATGCAAAACAGAATATTGCCAAAATCATGCCTGAACTTAGCATCAACAAATCCATGATTTCAACGCCTATGATTAAGGCAACACCCAAAGGAACTAGCGATATAAGTATTCCAAAAATGAATGAAGCAAGTATGTCTCCAAAAAATATAGCCCATGTTGAGACTGGAGAGCATACGAGTCTCTCCAAGGTTTTCGATCTTGTTTCCCAAGGCAAAATTGCTGGACCTACTGACGTTGCTGTGAAGAAGACTGTCATTCCGATAAGTCCTGGGAAAAGCTCTCTGGCTGACAGATTTCGTCCGATTGTAAAAGCTAGGAATAGGAAAAGTGGAAATATTAGTCCGAATACTACAACTGGTCCCTTTGAGTAGTAAATGCGAATATCCTTTTTTGCGATTGCAAAAGAACGCTTAAGCTGTTCCCAAAAGATGGCTGTAGAAGGCATAGCTTAGTCATCCCTCACGTTTTTCTGAGTTAATTTGAGAAAAACCTCTTCTAAAGAAGGGGCAAGCGTGTTTAAAGTGATTATTCTCATGTTATGTGAACGAGCATAATCCATAATGCAGTTTAGGGTTTCGCTAGGATCGCTCGTGTAAAGTTTAATTTTGTCACCCATCTTTTCAACTTGCTTAACGCATGGAATCCCAGCTAAGTCATTTGTGTTTACCGCTTGATCGAAACTTGCTTCTATTGATTGCAAACTGCTGCTTTTCATTCGGAGATTTTCAGGTGTGTCAGTAGCTGCAATTATACCATGATTGATTATGGCTATTCTGTCACATAGTCTATTCGCCTCGTCCATGTTGTGTGTTGTCAAGAAAACTGTGGCGCCAGAACTGTTTAGCTCCATTATAATTTCTCTTATCATCTTTGCACTTTCAACATCAAGACCAGAAGTTGGCTCGTCAAGAAACAATATTGCAGGTTCGTTTATCAACGCCATACACAGGATAAGTCTCTGCTTCATTCCTTTAGAAAAGCCACGAACAAGCTGGTCTTTTCTGTCGTACAAACCGAACCTTTTGAGAAGTCTGTCTGCCCTTTCTTTTCTCTGCTTTTTGGGAACTCCGTAGAGTTCGCCTATGAGCATCAAGTTGTTCCACGCTGATAGGTCTATGTAGGCATTGGACATTTCTGGCACGATTCCCATGATTTGTTTAGCTTGAAGAGGTTCTCTTCCTATGTCGTGTTCCATTATGGTTGCTGTGCCCTCATCAGGCTTGATTATGCCTGTCAGGATTCTTATAGTCGTGGTTTTGCCAGCACCATTTGGTCCTAAGAAGCCGAAAATCTCGCCCTGCTTAACGTTAAAGGATATGCGGTCTACCGCAACTATGTTACCATAACGTTTCGTTAGATTATGAACAACAACAGCAATGCTCACTGTGTTTCCTCTAATGGGGTTCTTGTATTCCCAAAACTGTTAAGCGTTGGTTGCTTTTTATGCCTCGAGCCGTGTTTGCTAGAACATAAATCACGTTGCCCTTGGATAAATCATATTTTTCTTCGCCTACTGAAAATACGCCGGAACCGTCAATTATGTAGAAGCAAACTTCGTAAGGTTCTGGGCGCAAAGGAATCTCTTGACCACTCTCAAGACAAATCAGTACAACATTAAAACTCTTTGTCTTCAACACATTCTTCTTTACCCGTTGCCTGTCTTGCATAGTATCAAATAGATGCTTTCCAGAAGCAAATTCAACAAGTTTATTTAGATTAATCACGTTCTCCATTTTTATATCACCATCACTTTTTACTTTCAAAACAGTGTAAGAAGGAGAAGCTTAGGTTTCAATTGTCAGGCTTATCGTTTCAAAGCTTCCAGTCGTTTGTTAACCTTTTCGAGCTGTTTGGTCAGTGTTTCTTTGTATTCCTCAAGCATTTTGACTTCCTCATCAACCGACACCAGTGGCGGAAATCCCATGAGTTGTCGATGATGTCCCTCGTGGTGGTGGCTTTTAGACCTACATCCACATTCACCGCACATTTATGTTTCACCTCCGCTCTCTTTTTTTGTAAAATGTGTATCGTAAAATTGGACCAGACCATTCATTAGTTGTCTTCTTTTCTTCACCATTTCAAGCCCCTCTTGTAGAACTTTCACGCCAGCCTCAGTGAGCGTGTAAACTCTACGATCCGACCCTGACTCTTTTTTTTCCCAATTTGAAACTACGAGACCTTTTTCCTCCATTCTTCTCAGCATTGTATATATTGCCCCGGGTTCAGGAATGTACTTTTCCGAAGTTATCCTCTCCAATTCATCCATTATCTGATATCCATGTGTTGGTTTTTCGTGTAGAATCCGCAGAATCAGTAGTTGAACAAGTCCTCTTCCTGGGTAATGACAGAAGCCATGCCCATGTTGACACACATATATCACAGATACAGGTAACATTGATACATATATAAATGTTACTCTACTCTCTCCTCTCTATCTTTTGCTTTCACAATCCATGCAAATATCGACTTCCCTATTTGTCCAGAAGGTTTTGCCGCACTTTTCACAGACAGTCTTACGAAGCAGCCTTTTATCTTCGATTTTGGTTTGAGCGAAAACTGTTGCTCTTTTTGGAAAGCTTATGGCTTTTTTGTGGCAGACTGGTTCACATGCTGTACAGCCGTTCACACATTTATGTGGATAGGTAACAATGGCTTTTCCGTTCAGAATTGTGAAGACACCATTTGGACAGAATTCTACACAACGTGGTTTTTCGAGCGATGCACAGCCATCACATTTTTCTGGAAAGATTGTTGGATACCATGCACCACATGATTGAGCCATGATCTTCACTTTTTCAAGGTTTCTCGTCTGCAATCGAAACAGTAATCTGTGTCGAAGTTTGTTAGAAAAGTCTTGCCACAACTTTTGCATTTCACTTCTCTAAGCATTCCATCCTTGAAAGGCGAAACACCCTTCAGCAGATCAACAGCAGCTTGCGCGCATGAACAGGGTTTCGCTTCAGTCTCTTTTTCTTGTTTTGGCATGATTTACAACGACCCACTTAACATACCATACAGCAGTCCAAAGATAACGCTGCCAGCCCATGCTATAATCATGTATGTTAGTACGACTTTCCAGCGTGCTATTCTTGAAACTGCCAGTGCGTTAGCAACATCGTATGGCTGTCCCATAAGCCAAGAAAGCAGTGCGCCTTTTGACATGCCCAACTCATACATTCCCTTTCCCAGAACGATCTCGACCAACGTAGGCGTGTACAATGGTCCGCCGATGACCGAAGCAATCAATATACCTGTGACTCCAGTTAGATATGTTCCAACAATGTCCTCGGGCAAGTATGCTTGTACGTAGCTAACTGCAACTAAGCCTAAGAGGAAGAATGGTAGAATTTGCTTCGCGAGATATGCTGCGAATTTAAGCGATGCCCATAGTCTCTCGTCTAGAGGCGGTTTGGCAATTTCTATAGATGCTTGTCCTGTCGGAATAGTTTGCTTATGCTCTTTCTCTATGGCTTTTCCCCACGGTGTCTTGGAAACTATTATACCTGCAGCTAAAGCAACAACAATTGATACTACGATACGCACTCCAGCCAATTCCCACGATATCAACTCTCCAGTCAATAAAATGCTCAATATGTTAGCTGCTGGAGCCATAAGCAAAAAGGTTATTGCTGGACCAATTCCTGCACCTGCGAAGAGCACGCCTCCAAACAATGGAACCATGGTGCACGAGCAGACAGTTAAAAAAGGCGCCATTCCAAGAGCCAACATGTATCCCGCTACTTTGCTGCTGCTCATGTATTTCGTGATCGCTTCTTTGGGCACGAACTCGTATACCAAGCCTGCTGCGACAAAGGCGAAGAGAAGGCATATCCAACCGTGGCTAAAATAGTCGATAAGGTATGCAATTGGAATTTCCCATAGGGCAAGACCTCGAAAGTCGGCTGGCTTCATTGTCGGAGCCAATGAGTAAGCCATTATTCTGCTGTAAATGAGTAAACCTATGACTGTGAACACAAAACCTAGCAGCACTGCAGTCCTGAGTTTTTTCACAAGTTCAGCATTCAATGATCAGGCTTCCTTCTTGACAGCTTCCTTTATGGTTTTTTCAACTTCCGATTCGTTGGGCACTCTGCCCATGAATTTCACCACTCCATTGATGGCTAGGGCTGGAGAAAACAGAACGCCATACTTACTTACGATGTCCTTTGACATTATGTTAGCTTTCTCGACTGTGACGATTATTTCTGTCTGTCTGAGCTTCTCTGCCACTTTTTCAGCTACTTTTTTGGCTGCTTGACACCGCATACAAGGCGGTTCAGGTCCTAACACTTCGACTTTTACTTCTTTCATATTTATCGCCCTTTGTAGAAGCTATGAGAAGAACATAACAATATTTAAATATTGCTATTAGCTTTATCCTAAACAGGCATTCAAAAATGAAAAACAGGAACAAGTTCAAAGCCAAGGTCTTCAACGCTCTGTCAGACCCAGTTAGACTTGAGATACTAGAATTCTTGCGTGATGGAGAAAAATGCGTGTGCGAGATTGTTCCGCATGTTGGAATAATACAGCCTTTGGTTTCTAGGCACCTGAAAATCCTAAAGGACTGCGGACTGGTAAAGCATAGAAAAGACGGAAACCGTAGACTATACTCGATCACTGATCCAGTGATATTCAAGACAATCGACTCAGTCACTGTTAATTTGATGGACATTTTATCAAAGCGCATTATTGAACAAATGGCTTAGAGAGGGCTCGAAAATTGGTTGTAAAGGTTGAGGTTTTCACTGCTGAGCCGCCTTGTGCAGGCTGCTCGAAGCTTTTGGAAATTGCAGATCGGCTCAAGGAGAAGTATGGCGAAAGAGTGGAGGTGACAAAGCATATCGGACCATGCGAAGAGTTCAACAAGTACCTTCTGACTGTGGTGCCTGCAGTGGTTTTCAATGAAGGAAGAATAAAAATTATGGGTGTCTGTCCAAGCATGCAGACGATTGAGGCTTCGCTTAAGGAGATGGGTGTTTAACATGACAATAAAGCTTGAAGTTTTCACTTCAGAACCACCATGCTCTGGTGGAAGGCTACTGCTGAAGATAATTGACAAAATAAGTGAAGAATACAGAGGAAAGATTGAAGTTGAAATCTATAAGGGCGTCAACCCGAAACTTGGCGAGTATAACATAGAAACAAGCCCCGCAGTGGTTATCGACAAAGACGTTAGAATCATAGGCGTTTGCCCCAGTGAAGAAACACTGAAAGAGGCTCTGCGGGAGGCTGGAGTATAAAAATGCCAGATCCAGAAGGCGCTATTAGACCAGCTTGGCGTGGAATACCACGCGACGAAATAGATTGGCATCCAACTGTTGACCCGGAACTTTGTATAGGCTGCGGTATTTGTGTGCTTGGCTGTGGAAAAGGAGTATACCAGTTTGACTATGAAAAGAACGTTCCAGTGGTCGCAAATCCGCTAAACTGTCTTGTTGGATGTACAACTTGCGAAAACACTTGTCCACAGCATGCAATCAGTTTTCCACCGATGTCATACTTGCATAAAACAATAAAGAAGCGTGAAGTGATTCAACACAGCAGAAAAGAATTGACATTGAACAAGGCAAAATACGAATACAAAAAATGACTGAAGGCTGCTTTGTTGGAAACCAAAATCATGAGCCAAAGGATGGAAAAAATTCTAGGCTTAGACACTCCTCCACTAGCCGTAAAAATCGTAAAAACAGAAGAAAACTTGCCTGATGTAAAACCTCCACCACAGAAATCCAGATACTGTCAGCTTTTGATGCTTGCAAGAAAAGGGCAAACACTTATGTTGACTGCTGAAGATTTAGCCTGTCCCGCAGCGAAAGCAGCAATAGGTTTTGCTCCGTTACCCGAAAAAATCTCAACTGGAGAAATGCTCTGCACGCTAGGACTTTTCGTGAGTAAAGAGGCTGCAGCAAAAACAATGAGTATGATACCGAAAATAAAACTTGGATCAACAAAGGCAGTGATTGCCGGACCTTTAAAGGATTTTCCCTTAGTTCCAGACGTCATCGTGGTTGAAAGTATTCCTGAACACGTCATGTGGCTCTGTCTGGCAAGAAACTTCAAGGTAGGCGGTAGACTAAACTTTAGCTCTTCCATTTTTCAATGCTGTTGCGTTGACGTGACAGTTGTTCCCTACTTGACTGGTGACATAAACATAAGCCCAGGTTGTTACGGTTGCCGAGAGGCGACGGATACACCGCCAGAACACATGTTTATGGGAATACCAGCGAAACTTCTGGGTGAGGTTGTCGAGTCGCTGGAAGACTTATCTCAAAAGGCGATGAAAACTGTTAGGGAGAAAAGAGTTTACAAGCTTTACTATGGCAGCAAAGAGGAAAAAACAGGTTGAACCAAAGCGATTTCATCGACCTTCTCTTCCCTGAAGCCTTCGTCAAAAAAATTGACATAAAAGAGATAACGCCTTGCACTGCAGACCCAGACAGAATAAAGTTCTTGGCTCAAGCAGACAAACCTCTTAGAGACATACTTCCAGTTCTTTATCTATCAATTCCAAATGCAAAGTACTCTGAAAAAATAGAAGCGTTAAGTTACAGATACAAGCAGCATTTGGTAACGATATTTTCCACAGGCAGAATTGGAATGACATACGTTAAAGACGGAAATGAAGCAGAACAACTTGTTGAAGAGGCAAAAAACCTCATAAACCGTGCTTTCCTGCATCTAAAAACTCGTGGAAAACCAACACGTGAGTTGATTGAAGCAAAAAAGGAGTTGGATCCAATGAAGATTTACGAAAAACTGCCAAAGACTAACTGTAAAGAATGTGGAGAACAAGGATGCTTCGTTTTCGCAACAAAACTTCTTAATAGCGAAAAATCACTGTTTGACTGCCCACCGATAACCACGGAAAAATATTCAACCAGCAAAACTCAAATCGAAAAAATGATGCAGCCCATAAAATTATAATATGAATGAACAGGCAGACAAGGCCACAAGCCTAAACATATTTAAATATTTCGTTACGTCATCTTAACTATAGGTTCCACAAATTGTCAAAAGCCAAACTGAATAAGAGGCTTGTACGATTAACAAGTTCAGGAATTTGCCCCGGTGAAGACGCATCCAAATATTCTGTTGAACTTAAACAGCTTGCAGAAGAAATCGCAGAAGCCAAAACAGCCGAAAAACAAAGCAGATTTTTCAAAGCGCTCGCAGACAAAACCAGACTCAGAATCTTGAATCTTCTGCACGTTAGGGAGATGTGCGTCTGCGAGATTATGATCGCTCTTGATCTGACCCAACCTACCGCTTCTCATCACCTAGGCATTCTAGGAAATGTAGGATTAGTCAATTGTCGAAAAGAAGGAAAGTGGGTCTACTACAGTTTAGCTGATCCTAAGCTCATTGAAAAAATGCAAAAACTAAGCGTGCTATAAAGAAAAAATAGGAAAACTATAGATTTTTTGCCTGAAACGACGAGTATGCCCAAAAAGACATAACAATAAATTTAAATACGTAGATATGTTCTCAGTATCATGGAGAAAATCCCTTGAAAAAAATATTGGTTGGTGTTGATGGTTCAGAGCATTCGAAAAAGGCTTTGAGAGAAGCAATTAAGATTGCGAAGAAATTTGAGGCTGAGATTACTGTTGTTAACATTTTTTACCCTGCACCTGCACCCTCTGCTCACGAGTTTAGCCATAAAATTCTGGAAAATGCTAAAGCCTTCTCGGAAGATGAAAAAGTAAAGTACAAACTAATTTCGGTCACTAGTATCAATCCCTCCAAGACCATCACGGACATGGCCAGAGATGGGAAGTTTGACTTGGTTGTTATCGGGAGAAGAGGAGTCGGTGCTACTCATGAACTGGTCTTAGGAAGCGTATGCAACAAAATATCCTGCGAATCTCCTGTAAACGTACTTACCGTAATGTAGTTGCTGATTGTAGAAAGGTAATGCTATGACAGAGGAACAGACGTCTGTTGAACATGAAGCATCTCTGGGGCTTTTTGAGAAATATTTGACCCTTTGGATAGCTATGTGTATAATTCTTGGTTTGCTGATGGGAAGCTTTCTTCCACAATTTGGCGAACTCGTGGATTCTTTGAAATTTGGACAGTTATCCATACCAATTGGAATCCTTCTATTCTTCATGATGTATCCAACCGTTGTAGGAATACGCTTTAGCGACATCAAAAAGGCAGCCAAGAAACCCAAACCACTACTTGTCACAATCATCGCAAATTGGGTAATCGCTCCGCCCCTAATGACGCTTTATGCAAATATCATCTTAGCTGGAAATCCGCAGTACATTGCTGGAGTCATACTCTTAGGATTGTCTCCCTGTACTGCTATGGTCATGTGGTGGATGTTTCTTGCAAAAGGAGATTTAGCTCAAGGACTAATCAATACAGCAATCAACGCTCTGCTGATGCTTGCTTTTTACGCACCTTTGGCTGCACTTTACTTAGGCGTAAGCAGCATTCCTGTGCCATGGGATCTGATTGCCATGAGCGTACTTTTCTTTATAGCCTTACCAGTAGCTTCCGGAGCGATTTCTCGAAAACTTATACTAGATAAGAAGGGAGAGGCATGGTTTAACAATACATACATTCCAACTATTGGGAAAATCTCAATATTGGCTCTTCTGACAACATTGATTGTCTTGTTCTCATTTGAAGGACAAACAATTCTCAATAATCCCTTGCTAGTCGCCTACCTAGCAACTCCAAACCTACTACATTACGCTACCATGATCACCTGGACGTATCTGCTGGGATATTTTGCAGGTTGGGCCTACGAAACTGCCATAGACACCACTCTCATAGGTTCGAGTAGCCACTTTGAAGTTGCCATAGCAGTAGCCACAACACTCTACGGAATCGGATCAGGAGCCGCTTTGGCTACGGTTATAGGACCATTAATGGAAGTTCCGTTAATGCTTTCTCTTGTCAAGCTTGGACTATATACAAGGAAACACTTTCCAAGAAAAAGCATTAACTGAACAGTACTAAATGGTCCAGTATGAACAGATCGTTATGTCTTCCCTCTTAAGCTGATTCTTTAGGAAAGTCTTTACTTCTTTCTCCTCTATGTAGCGATTTCCTTTCTTATCTCTTCGCAGTGGAATGTGCGTTTCTCGCAATTCCTCTCCTCTCGCAAAATCAAGAAACACATAATAAGCCTTTAAGCAAGGCATTATCAACCGCAAACTAGTGAGTTCTTTCGTTGGAAATAGGCCGCTTTGTTCTATGTTATAAACAATTGAGTCTGGTTTTAACTCGATAGCCAGACGCTTGAATTCTTCCCAGCTCCTGATCCTAACAACATTATTGGTCAATATTGCTCACTCTCTAGTTTGCAGGGTTGATAATAAACTGCATAGATGTATCTTGTGAAGGCATTCAATAGCAATATTTAAATTTTGTTATGCTCTTTTCACTTATGCACTAAATGATCCCGAAACCCTTGAATGTGCGTGGAAAATTTGCCAAAAAAAGAGAAGAAGAAGGAAAGCTGGAGAGAAAAGCAACGAAAAAGGCAGCTTAAGCAGCAGAGAGCCCAAGAGGCATATCAAATACAAAGAGAAAGAGAAGCTCAAAAGAAGCCGCGCAAATGGCCTAAAGGGAAGATTATCTTTGGGTTCTGCTTGGTTGTAGTAGTGTTTAGTGCTTATGGAATATGGCAATACTTTGAGACACAAAAACCACCATCATTCGGTGGAGCAACAAATAACCCACTTCCAACTGGTTCAGCTCCAAACTTCTCCCTAAAGGACATAAATGGAACACGATTCTCACTGAGTCAATTTAACGGGAAGGTAATTGTTCTTCACTTCATGAGTGTAGGTTGTAGCGGGATAGACTCAATAAGTATCAATCAACTGAAACAATTAAAAAGTATATGCGACAATTATTGTAGAGAGAGAGCAGTTGTCATATTAACGGTTGCATACGCGACTTGTCCAAACAGTGACCTCGCGCAGTTGCGTGTATATTATGGCATTAGATGGTTTTTTGGGAACGATTGGGACGATTATGCACTCGATGTAATAAACAATTATATCTCCTACGGAATTGAACCGGGTTCGATTGTTATTATAGACAAATCCTTTAACGTAGTTGATGTGTATACGGAACAAGTTACGGCTTCTGCACTGTCATCAAAAATTTACCAATTATTAGGAGATTAATAGGAGATGCTTGAGGAACTTATAGGACTATTCTTTCTTGGACTTGTCACCTTTCTTTCGCCTTGTTCCATCGCACTAATTTCAGTTTATCTGACATATGCTGTAGGAGTTGGCAAAAGCATACTGAAAGGACTGATTATCGGGATTAGCTTCACTGTAGCCATGTGTCTTGTTTTCTTCTTCCTCGGCTACGCTGTCACCTCTCTTATTCCGCTGAACATGCTTAATTATCAGCTATTTCTCGGAATTGCAGGTGTTCTTCTTCTGATGTTTGGAATCAACAACTTGGGTTTTCTTGGAAAAATCGGCTTATTTGCCAATGTTGGCAGTTCCATAAACGAGCGAATAAACGCCATGAAGCTGAACGCATTAACACGCTTTTCACAATACAATTACGCAATCAGCTCCTTTGTTTTCGGGCTAGTAATCTCTATAGCTTTAGGACCATGTTCCCTCTCAATAGTATTGCCAGCCATACTACTAACCATGCTAACAGCACCTACTCCCTTCCACGGCGGTTTCCTTCTCTTCATGTTCGGCTTAGGCCACGCCTTACCAGTAATCTTACTGAGCACATTGCTCGCAACGGCAAGGAAAGCCATAAGCCAAAAAATATCTGAAAAAGGTGAATGGTTAACAAAGGGTTTTGGAATTGCTTTTCTCGTAATCGGCATCATTATGATTGGATATGCGCTTGGAGGATTGTTATGAACAAAAAAGCTAAGCTGAAAATTGAGGTTTTTGTACCCTACGGTTCTTGCGTCTGCAATTTTGCCCCATTCATGGAAAAGATAGGCCAAGTGACTTCGAAGTTCAAAGATGTGGTTGAAATTCAAACGAAATCAATCAAATCAGCGGAAGCATATAAATATGGAGTTCAAGAAATATGCGCTATTATAGATGGAAAAACTAAACTTTTACTAGATTTTGCTGAAAAAGAGCTTGAAGATGCCATTTCAAAATACTCTGCACAAACTTGATAGTATCAGTTATGAGGCTGTCCGTCCCCACGCCCAAACGGGTTCAAGTCCGCGTATTGTAGTAAGCGCATGCATCTCCTTTTTATGAAAAGTAAAGTATTTCATTAGTATAGGTTTAATCGGTTCAAATCCCACGTTCTCATTCAATTTCAGCTCTATCTCGAGCTTATTTCAGCCAAAAGAAACCGGAATTAAATGCTGTAAGCGAGGAGTTGAGAATTGAACTTATATTTACCAGTAAGACGCAATTGTAAGCAGAGAATATCGAAACTCCACTCTATATGTTCTTTAAAAGTTTAAATTGACTCTTTTACTACTCTACCAGAAATATGGAGAAGGTGAAATGGCAAAGAAGTTGTTATTGATTAATCCTGTTAACCCTAGTCGAGTAGGGTTGACGGTGAACCCAAGCTCCCGCTTTCAACCCTTGGGGCTAGGAATAATTGCGGCACTAACGCCTCATAATTGGAAGGTCGAGATTATTGATGAAAATTTTGTGCCTTTCAGATTTCGAGAAGCTGATCTTGTAGGTTTAACTGCATTTACAGCAAACGTCACGAGAGCATATGAAATTTCTAACATTTATAGAAAAAGAGGAACACCAACCGTATTAGGTGGAATCCACGCTTCAATGTGCCCTGAGGAAGCTTTGCAGTATGCAGATGCCATAGTTATCGGTGAAGCGGAGAGCGCTTGGGCAAATGTTATTTCTGATTTTGAAACAGGCAAAATGCAAGAAGTCTACAAAGGGGATTGGTTGGATTTACAAGAAATGCCGCAACCTTGCCGTGATTTATTTCACCCAAGCTATATGTTTGGTTCTGTTCAGACTTCACGAGGATGCCCAATGAATTGTGAATTCTGTTCCGTCACAGTCTTCAACGGCCACAAATATCGCAAGCGCCCAGTAGAACTAGTTTTAGATGAACTCCAAACTATTCCTCAGAAAATGGTTTTCTTTGTAGATGACAACATAATTGGTTTTGGCAAAGAGGATGAGGAGCGAGCTGTCGCTCTATTCAAAGGAATGCTCAAGCGTGGAATCAAGAAGGATTGGTTCTGCCAAGCGTCTGTCAACTTCGCCAACAATGAGGAAGTGCTGGAATATGCAGCGAAAAGCGGTTGCCGAATGGTGTTCCTTGGATTAGAAGCCGAGAGTCCATCTGCACTGGAAGAAGTGAACAAAAGAATGAATCTGAAAATTGGAGTAGACGCCTATGAAGAAACTTTTCGCCGCATCAATCGGCACGGCATCGCCGTACTCGGAGCTTTCATCTATGGAATGGATAACGACACGCCTGAAAAGTTACATCAGCGTACCAACTACATCCTAAACTCCGGTATTGATGTGATACAAGTAACCTATCTGACGCCATTGCCTGGAACCAAAACATTCAACAAACTTAAAGATGAAGAGAGACTGCTTTTCACCAATTTCCCCTCCGACTGGGTTCACTACGACATGACAGAAGTCACGTACAAGCCTCTCTCGATGAGCCCTGAAGAACTAGCAAAGGCTATGCAAGAAAGCACACGCAGGCTTTACAATAATTGGACGATTCGACGAAAGTTTATGAAGACATGGCGTGCTACCAGAAGCTTCACAACTGCAATGTGGGCTTACAGCTCAAACAAGAACTATCGCAATGTTGCCTTGGGAAGGAAAAAGCAAGCATAAGTATAAAAAACATTGAGCCGCAATTTACTTATAAATAGCTTGCGATTGCACTTGCAAGTCGTTAAATAGTACAGCTCTATTTTCAATCAAGGAACAAAGCTGCAATCCCCTCGCTTAAGGCTATATTTAGACTCTTGGCTCTGAACCTGAATGGGTCTGGATCCAGTTACGGGGCTATCCGTCCTCATATCCAAACAGGTTAAGTACTGTACCTAAACCACAAAGGTACGCTACAAAGAATTATTTTCTCTTCTTCAAAACGTGGGCGTGATGGACAAGAACATGAGAAGGATAGAGTTCTATTACGATTAAGATGGTAATAGATTTTATTCCGTCATAGACCGTTGCGTATATTCTGTAGTAATTTGGCTTCTCTCGTTCTTTTATCCATTCGCCATATCTTACTTGACTTTCAAACCATTCTTTGCTGGCAAAACGCCTATGCTCCGGCCTTCTCATCCAATTGATGGGTTGAGAACAAAGGATAATGCTGCCAAAGTATCGTCTCTTGCGCGGCTGGACCCTGAACATAGTTTGTATTTACTAAATCTTCTGTTATTTAGCTGTATGTATTTTTGGAATATTCCAAAACTTTAAATAACACTCATATCATATTCATAGTAGTAATAGTATTGTGTGAGAAAATGAAGGAAATAAAAAGAAACGTGCGAGGCAAAGAATCGGACGAAATTCTATTGGAAACTATAAAGAATTTTCCAGGGCTTTCTCAATATGAGTTGGGAAAGAAGTTAAAATGGAATTCTGGTCGCGTTGATGGTTCTATA
>Ga0209102_1000488_pt1 | contig 26305 bp, 23 predicted proteins | sample ConPoolayeHmetaG_FD_185483 | JGI IMG/M metagenome (GOLD analysis project Ga0209102, IMG submission 185483) | Hot spring microbial mat communities from California, USA to study Microbial Dark Matter (Phase II) - Cone Pool mat layer H metaG... ...
GGCTCTCAAGACGGATTTGAATTTCCTTTAGCTCTTCAGAATCTTGTGTATTCTGGGGACATAATACCTGATTTGTAGTAGTCCTAGTGCTTCATTTTGCGAAGGATGGTATCCCAGGAATGAAGGAGTGGAGGGACTATCACTATAGGGGGTATTGACACTTCCTTCACTAATGATATAATAATACTGTAAGATTAACATAGGGTGGAGGTTAAGCGTGTGCACCAGAGGGCTGTCGTAGTTTTCATCACGTCCAGTCGAACATATACCTGTGCGTCGACACCCAAGATTACTGCCCGGCACAGCCGAGGCAATCCCCTTTGGTCCACTAATTGAGGTAATACCAAATGCCATGTAAGGTAGGAATAACCACAAACCCGGAAGCAAAACGGGCGTACTGGCAGGACCAGACCACAGGGTTTGCGAATTGGCAGATACTGGAAACCTTCAGAAGTAAATCAGCAGCCAAGGAGTACGAGACCGCTTATGCCTTAAGACATGGATGTGTGGCAGCACTTGGCGATGCTGACGTACCTATCACAGCAAAGGAAGCAGCGACTGAGCACGACTGGTGGTATGTCTACCACTTTGATTATACGACGGAGAAAGCTTGAACGCATGCTGAGCAGACGGGGGCGAAGTCTCCTTTCCTTAACCTTCCCAGGGTCGTTATGGTGTCTGTGCAATTTAACCATCGGTAATTATGGTGGTAGAATCCAGAGTTAAGGGCGGGTAGAATGAGAATAGCAGCCGGTATTCTGATGATAGTTGGTGGGTTGATAATGGGTGGCATCTCTGTTGCAGCATCTGTGGCACACTACATCCCGAACACGTGGAATCACTCCTACGCGCCTTTTTACCTAGACCTGTTATTTGTCCTTTTGGCTGGCATCACGGTCAGTGGAGTTGTGCTGACTGGGGGGATTCTATGCTTAAAGCGCAAGCACTGGAGCTTTTGTCTGGCATCAAGCATAGTGGGATGGGCAATTCTACCACTCATATTTATCTGTGTTAGAAAGGGGGAGTGGGAGAGCGATTAGCCAAATTTCACCTGTTATTCTGTTATTCCCGGGACATAATACCTGATTTGTAGTAGGCCTAATCCTTCACCTTGTGAAGGATGGCGTCGCTGGAACTTGCCCGTATTATTCAAGAGTTTAAAAGGGAGTAAACCTAATTTTGAAGCTGTACTGGGTGATTTTACCAATCATTCAGAGGATAATATTTCTATTTACTTCCACGCTCTATCCAACCACATCCCCTCGATTTCTCCATTTTTCGCATCAACCGCAAAAGAGCCTATCTTTCTAATATCGCTACTCATGAAGCCATGAGAACATTCATACGCAAAGCTTACTTTCCATTTTCCCTCAGTCTTTAGTGCGTATGTAAGTTGCAACCGGGAATAATCTATAACACCCGCGAGGTCTAGAACTTTCTGAGCTATTCTCATCAAATCTTCTGCTTGGATGCTCATAGTCTCAAACTACCCCAAAGAAAAATTTATTGTCTATCTTACCACAAAATTTATTTTGCGTATATACTTTTGTTCCCCATTGAACAGAACTGTATTTCACTTGCAGTGCTAAGTGCCAGAATGGTGATAGCTTGAGGCGAGCTTCGTAAAATGCTATTGTATTGTGGTTAGCTCCATCATGTCGTATAAGATTCCTCGCCCTCGATGGGAGAGGATTAAGGTGAGGGTGAAGTCCCCCTCCCTCTAACTCCCTCCCGCTAGGAGAGGGAGAATTATGGGGAAGTGTCGGAATTGGCAGACGAGCATGACTTAGGACCATGTGCCGAAAGGCATGGGAGTTGGGGGAATCCTAAAGACTATAATTGATTGTTAGTAGCAGTCTAAGACTACCGAGAGAACGATAAGTGGAAAACAGGCTCTGTTGGGGAAAACTGAGGTTACCAAGGGACCATAGCATAACAAGGCTGTAGAATCGCCTGCCCCGCCCCCCTGTCCTATTTGACCTGAGATTCCTGCTTCAGTGCCTCCACTATGCCCTTAACTTTTTTCTTGTGTTCGGCTCTGCCGATAGTGTAGGAATGAGGAACCCACTTCATATCCTGCAAATTCTTTATTATGCCGGGAAGTAAGTCATAGGGGATGGACATAAGTATCAAGCCTTCTGGCCAGAGCCTTCTTGACTTCATGCCAAAACCAAAACCGGTGATAGTAAAATTCAATTCGCCGCTTATGTAAGGATAAACGTAGAGCCAGGCGCAGCCTATTACCGACGTTCCCTTAGCCGTCCACATCTTACCGCTACTATAGCTTAAGGCTCTCAGTAAGATCTCGGCTTGACTCACATTAGCGGTAACGATTAATACGTCTGGCTCGAATGATAGTTTGTCCAGAGGAGCAAAGGCGACATAGTTAACAGCACCCTTCCGCAGTTTGGGGATTACATGATAAATTCTCTGGTTGGCACGCACGTCCTTGAGGACTTCCAATTTGGGTCCTACCTGCCCGCTCTCAAAAATGGGCTCTTGCTCTATCATGCCCAGCAGCAGCGGTCCGACACAGGTGAAGTTTTCTTTGGTAACGTAAAAAGCATTTCCTTCCTGGGCTTCGGGAAGCATCTCACAGAAATCCAAAATGTTATCTAGCTTCTCAATTCCATCTGGTTTATTGGGTAAGAACTTAACACCTACGGGCGGCCTGTCAAATTTAAATTTGCTGAATATGGCTAAGTCTTGTTGTATTGAACTCATCTGTTCCTCACCTATAAACGGATATTTTTCCCCACTCAGTTCAAACCGGGGCAAAACTGACGAGCAGTCCTAGTTTTCGCTCTCCTGGCTGGAGCATTGAGAGTTTCTGGGGGGCTCATCAAGAGCCCCCCAGATAGAGTATTAGTACACGTGGCGAAGAGGATAATTGCCCAGCCACACGCCATAGCCATTCTGGTTCTGGTCAAGACGGACCGCGTCAGCACCTTCAATATCAGTTAGACCATAGGTTATGGTTGTGGGGAGTATGCCCTTCGTGTCCAAGCCAGAAATCTTGCGGAAGCCCTGATTGAGGACATCGGCCGTCGTTAGGTCTTCAGGCTCCTTATCAGTGTTTTTCATGGCGAGCCTATAGGCTTCGACCTGAATCATGGCCTCAACAACGCCGTGCTGATACATGATGTGCATCTGGTCGGTGAAGCCCCCTTCCCTATAGTTGGTCATCAGGGTCTTACAGAACTGCACCCCATCGCTGGTGTCACTCCAGGAGGGGTAGCTACCAGCGATGACAAGACCGTTCCCAATCACTGTAGTCGGAGCACCCGTATCCCGCAGATAGATAGTGAGGTGAGCCGGCGAGCACAAGGCAACGGTCATGTTGTGGGCTAAGTTCCATCCAATACCCATACTGTCCGCCTGCGTCATCGTCATCACTGCTCCGACAACAAGCATGGCGCCAATGGTAAAGTCAATATCATTATCTTGACACCATTGAAGCATGGTAGCTGTTGCGGCTGGGTTAGCAGGCACCACAGGTACCGCCGGGCAGCCCTCAACTACCACATACCCCTTACCCTCGAGATAGCTCTTCATCGCAGGTATTATAAGTGTCTGACCGAAGCTAGCATTGGTCAGATAGGCAACCCGTGGCTTCTCCTCGGGCTTTGAAATATTATGGGTCAACTTCCATCTGTCCATGAACCAATCAGCGGCGGCGGCCATCTGGTCAGTATAAATAGGGTAATTCATGAAGATGGTTCCTATGGTCGGCGTCAAAAGATAGGGCCCAGAAGCCATAGTAGTGGCAGCGCACTCTTCAGTAATGAGCAAATCCTTCATTGCCGTCGCTATTCCCGAACCTGATATCCTGAACGTCTTGTATCCTGCCGCCTTCATGCTCTCATAGTTAGTCTGCGCGTCCGGTGCGCTGGCCTTGTCGTCCGAGAACGTCACGGTCACGGTTACACCCTCAGGGAATGCGGGACCCCATGGTGAAATCTTATGGTTGGCGTTTACCCAGGCGGCATAATTCTGATAGGCTTCGAGAACTGCTGCGCCGTCCTCGGGGTAGGGGCCGGTCAGTGGGAAGGTGCCACCGATGTATATCGTCCCCGTTGGGCCTTCTCCTTCTCCTTCTCCTCCTGTACAGCCAACAAGACCAATACTCAGCGCTAGCACCACTGCTAATGAGATGAAAAGTATTTTGTTCCTCATTTGTTCCTCCTCCTTTCTAGTTTTATGATTTAGTTTAGGCTATAAATTAGCTGTCTTTTTGAATTCAATCACCCCCTTTCCATTTTGTTCTAATATTGTTTTGATACGGGTCTTCTTGAATTTGAATTTAACCACCTCCTTTCCATTTATGTCTACAGCTTTATAGTACTATAGTAATGTTAAAATCCTGTTAAGACGGCATATGTTACAATACTTTTGTGTTCACATTCCTGTTGCTAATGTGAGAAAGGCCATAGCCGGAAATACGCCTTGATAAGCCCCCAGCCGTGAGCCAGCCCCCTGGGCTCGAAGATAAGGAAGACGATAATTACTAGTCCGCGTATGATGAGGCTGAGCGAAGCCGATGCCTGGGGTCCGACAGCCGGAAAATCCCTGGCTATTATTGGAGCAAGAATGATGACCAGATAATCCAGTAATCTGAAAGCCACAGCACCCAAGATAGCCCCGGTGGTGTTGCCCATACCACCGACAATCAGCATGCCCAGGTACCAAACCGAATCGATGAAGGGGAACAGCTCAATGCTAGCCCAGGCATAGTAGTGAGCCAGGAGTGAGCCAGCGACACCGGCAAAAACACAGCCGATGAAGAATGCCAATAGCTTATAAGCCCATATGTTAATTCCCATGACCTCAGCCGCCAGGTCATTATCTCTGATAGCGATGAAGGCTCTGCCGACTCTGCTCCTGACTATGTTTATAGCCACCACTGTAGCCAGACAGGCCATTATCATCACCAAGTAGTAGTAGCTAGCTTTGGACCGCAACACCGTGCCAAATATCTCAGGTTTAGGCGCAGGCAGGCCAAAAACACCACCAGTGAGGTCGGTTAGCTGGAAGTGGACGAGCCAGGAAATAATAAAGTAGGCAGATATTGTTGCCATAATCAGGTAGAAGCCCTTGATTCTCAGCGATGGCAAGCCAAAGACTAACCCCACCAATCCTGCAAACAGGGCAGCACAGGGCAGGGCTGCCCAGAATGAGAAGCCAACTTTGGTGCACAAAATAGCCGAGGTAAAGCCACCTACTGCCATGAAGGCAGCATGCCCCATGGAGATTTGACCACAGTAGCCGGTTAGAATATTAAGGCCATGAGCACTAATAACGCTGATACCAATCATGATCATTATGTGCAGCCATATATCATTGAGAAATAGTGGGCAGGTGAACAGAAGGGCCAGGAAGGCCAACAAAATTACCCGCTGCGTCCTGGTGCGCAGGATAGCTATATCCTGAGCATAGCTTTGGTTAAAGGTCCCACTGGCTAAACTCATGCTCTTTAACTTAACTCCTTTTGTAAATGGTATGTCCTAATAAATAACCCAGTAATGTTTTTAAATCCTCTCTATCCTTCGCGTGCCAAATAGGCCATAAGGTCTAATGACTAGCACAATTATGATAATGATAAACGGGAAGATAGTAGCCAGCCCACCGCGGGTAGTTAGCGGGTCAAGATAGGCAGCAGCCATGGACTCTGCCACCCCCACCATTATTCCGGCTACAATAGCCCCGCCAATTGAGTTCAGCCCTCCCAGCAGTACCACTGCGAATGCTTTTAGTCCTATATCAGCCAGATAAGGTGAAACACCAGCTTCGCCGCCCAAAAGAATGCCGGCGACGACACCAGTAACACAGGCAATTATCCAGGAGAGGGCATAAACTGTAGTCACCCTGATACCGGCGGCCTGCGCCACCTGCTCATCCTCGGCGGTGGCTCTCATGGCCAGTCCAATTTTGGCGTAGCGGAAGAAGAGCATGAGTACAGCTACCACAATAGCAGCCAATATTAATGCGATTACCGTCGCTGCGGGTATATATATCTCACCAAGGCGTATGGGTTCCGTCGGTATCACTCCGGAGTATGTCTTATACTGGCCACCCCAGATCAGGATTGCCAGCCCCTCCAGTATACTAAAGCCCAGGGCTATGGTCATCATGACTACTGCTAGGACTGGTTGACCCACCATGGGGCGCAGGCAGAGTCGTTCTATCAACAAGCCCATTAGCATAGCCGTGGCTATTGCCGCCAGCAGGGCGGCCCATAGCGGCAGGCCGCCCATTACCAGGAAGGTGAAGCCAATGTAGCCTCCAATCATGACAATGTGTCCCTGGGCAATGTTAAACGCCTGGGAGCATTTGAGGATGATGACAAAGCCTATAGCGATCAGGGCATAGACTATGCCCAAGCTAACGCCGATTATCCCTAGCTGTAGGAACTGGGTCACTGGGTGCCTCCCTCCACAGACTGGATGCTAAGAGTAGTCTTTATTGTTGCCATCCGCCCATCGCGGTATCCGACGCGCGCTTCTACAGCCACTTCAGTCTTATTGCCATAGATAGCCTGGATAAGCTCGCGGTAGCGCTCTTGCAAAAAGACTCGCCTCAGCCTCCTGTTTCTGGTTAACTCACCCTCATCGGGGTCAAATTCCTTGTGCAGATTGACATATTTCTTTACCCTGATGCCCGGTGGTAGGGTCTCGTTTATCCTCTCAATCTCCTGCTTTATTAGTTGGTAAACCTCCGGCTTCTGGGAAAGCTCGGTGAAATTAGTGTAAGCTAACCTTCTCTGCCCCGCCCATCTACCGACACTCTCATAGTTGATTATTATGACTGCTGAGGCATAGGCTCTATCCGGGCTTGCTAGAACCCAGGCGTCCTTGATATAGGGACTGAGCCTCAGCCGGCTCTCAATAAGTTGAGGAGCCAGTTTATCCCCACTCGCCAGCTCAATGACGTCCTGTACCCTATCCAGAAAGACAAGGTGTCCATCCTCATCAATAAAACCACTGTCCCCACTATAAAACCAGCCGTCTTTGACTACCTCGGCAGTCTTGCTGGGGTCATTATAGTAACCAAGGAAAACGCCAGGCTGACGGTAAATAATTTCACCGTTATTGGTTATTCTTACCTCCGCCCCTCTGTGAATAGGGCCGACAGTCTCCAAACGGATATCGTCATTCTTGGCGCCAGTCAGTACTCCGCCCTCTGTTGTCCCGTACACGCTTTTGAGGGGAAGATTCAGGGCATGATAGAACCTGAAGGCCTCGGGGCTGAGCATAGTCCCGGTGGTATAGCAAATTCTGGCATTTGACAGGCCAAGGCTCTTTTTGATGGGTCTAAACAGAGCTATATCAGCAAAGGCGTAGAGTATTTTCAGAAACAGGCTTGGCTTCTGCTTCTTGGCCTTTAAATCAGCCATCTTGTAGCCGATAGGCATCAGCAGGCGGGAGGCGAGTCTCTTGAGAGCGCCAGCCTGTCGAATGCGGGCTTGCACCCTTGCTACCTGGTTCTCCCATAGCCGAGCCTCGTAGAGCACTATGCTTGGTCCTATCTCCCTCATATCCTCTTGTTGCGTCTCCGGCTTCTCAGCAAAGTTCAGGATGCTAGCCGACAAGAGATGACAACCAATCCCAAACTGTTGCTCAGTCATCCAGACTGGCGGCAGGTAGGGAACAACATTGTCATTTTCCTGCCAAGGGTCGAGATGCAGGTAATATTCAGCACCAGCCATCATTGTCCTATAAGTGTGGACGGCTCCCTTGGGAACAACCCCGGTGGTTCCCGTGGTGTAAACGATGGCGCAGACATCATCAGCACTGCCGCTTTCGATGTTCTGCTCAAAGAGTTTGGGGTGTGCCTCCTCATGCCTTTGCCCCAGGCTCAGCACCTGCTTATATCCCATCAAAATAGGGTCATCGTAGTGGGCTAGCCCCTTATAGCTCCAGTAAATAACCTTCTCAAGCTGCGGAAGGTCGTCCTTGATCTCCAGGAACTTGTCAACCTGCTCTTGGTCTTGAACCAAAGCAAATCTAGCCTGGGAATTTTGGGCAATATACTTTATCTCGGAAGGACTTGAATCTGGATACAACCCCACTGAGACCCCATGGTTAGACTGGGCAGCTAGCTCAGAATAATACCACTGGGGGGCATTGTCCCCAATGATAAGCACCTTATCTCCGGGTTGAAAGCCGAGGGATATCAAACCAAGTGCCAGGTATTTGACATTAAGATAATAGTCCTCCCAGGTATAAGGCTGCCAGATACCACGGTGCTTATGACGCATGGCGGTACGTTTGCCCCCATACCTTTCATAGTTATACTTAAGTATCTTAGGCCAGGTATCGCCCTTTTCTCTGTAAAGCTGCTCTATCTCAGTAGGCACTGCCCCTACTTGTTCTTTTATGCCAGCCATCTCTTCTTTCGTCGGTAGTGCTTAACTTCACGGTAGCTCTTTTTGGAGCCCACCGCTGATAGCCCCATGTAGAATTCCTGAACATCCTGATTATCCTTTAACCTCTCAGCTGGCCCCTCCAGAGCTATCCTGCCGTTTTCCATAACATAACCATAATCAGCAATACCAAGGGCAGCTCTGGCATTTTGCTCCACCAAGAGTATCGCCATCTTTCGCTCGGCGTTGATTCTCTGGATAATCTCATAGATTTCTCGGACCAGCAACGGTGCAAGTCCGAGTGAGGGCTCATCCAAGAGCATAAGCTTGGGGCTGGCCATGAGCCCCCGCCCTATCACCAACATCTGCTGTTCACCGCCGGACAGATAGCCGCTCCTCTGGCGGCGGAGCTCTTTAAGCCTGGGGAAGTAATCAAAAACCATATCTATGTCGCTTTTGACCTGACTGCGGTCTTTACGATGATGAGCAAATACCAGCAGGTTCTCTTCAACACTAAGGTTCTCAAGAACCCTCCGTCCCTCCATAACTTGGGTTATGCCCATGGCGGCAATGTCCCCGGCGCCAAGCTTATCTATTCTCTTACCGTCGAAAACGATGCTGCCGTCGGTTACCTTGCCCTCCTCGGTCTTTAGCAGCCCTGAGATTGCCTTCAGGGTACTAGTCTTGCCGGCACCATTAGCTCCAAGTAGAGCGACGATTTTGCCGTCAGGTACCTCTAGTGACACACCTCGTAGCACCTGAATAACATTCATGTAGGTGACGTCAATATTATTAACTTGTAGCATTTTATTCTCTAAACGCTTACACTTCCTCTCCCAGGTAAGCTTTGATAACTTCAGGGTTGCTCTTGATTTCAGCCGGGGTGCCTTCAGCAATCTTGCGTCCAAAATCGAGGACGATAATCCTATCGGCAACGTCCATAACCACTCCCATATCGTGCTCGACAAGAACGATGCATTTAACTCCGTCTCTCAGAACGGGGGTGTCGGGATAGGTGTCCCCCTGACCTTCAAAGACATCAATTATGAATCGGACAATATCCTCCTTTTCCTCCAGGTTCATCCCGGCCATAGGCTCGTCAAGAAGCAAAACCTTGGGTTCCAGAGCTAAGGCTCTGGCCAGCTCCACCCTTTTGCGCATGCCATAGGGCAGGACGCCAACATGCTTCTTCCTGAGTGACTGTATTTCCAAGAAATCAATAATATCCTCTACCGTGCGTCGGTGTGCAACCTCCTCTTTGTGAGCCCAGCCAAGGTGTATGGCACCAGTAATGAGGTTTTGCTTCATAAACACGTGTCGAGCAGCCATGATGTTATCTTGAGTGGTCAACCCGGTATACAGCTCAATATTCTGAAAGGTTCTGGCAATCCCGAGTTTAGCCAGCTTATCCGGCCGCATGCGGGTGATTCTTTGCCCATCGTAGTATATCTCACCTTTTTGAGGTTTGTAGAAGCCGTTTATACAATTGAGAAGGGCAGTCTTGCCAGCACCATTAGGTCCGATAATAGCCAGTATCTCGTTATCTCTGATATCTAAGCTCACCTCGGTAAGGGCTCTGACACCGCCAAAACTAAGGGAGACGGAATCAATCCGCAATCTGACCTGCTTGTCAACTTTTACCGCCATAGCGCTATTTCTCATGCGGTAAGGGTTCTAGTTATTTGTCCTACATGTCACGTGGAATTATTTTTTCTTCAGCAGCGAGTTTATCGCGGTAGCTAGTTACTCTGTAATCTTGCGGCCCCTCACACTTCAGATTCCGGCTCAGTCGTTTGGCTTTCTTCCCAAGCATCTTAGCCCTTTCCTTATCAAGACTCTCGACATACTTTTTGCAACCCGTGCATTTTATGCTCCAATCTTTATAGACCAATATCGTCACCTCATCATTCACAGCATCACAATAAATCGTCGTTGCGGTCACTTGCCAGTCTGTCACGAGCCGATCTCCTAGATTAAGCATAACATCTGGAAAGAAGTGATTGCACCTCCTTTTTCGTCATTATATTATATACGTCCGTGAAATCAATACCCCAGATAGGGTATTTTTGACAACAAGAATAAAAGGTGCTATAAGTAGCGTAAATGGGTAGGCTGACGGGTAAAGATTATCGTGATATTTTGAATCTGGTCTATCTTGCCAACCGATGTGAAGATATAGAAAGCCTCATGAATACGTTGTATCCCTCCATAATGCAAGTATTCCATGTGGAATGTGCCACCTTTCAGCTTATTAAGGGATATCCACAGCACATAGAAATAGCCGAGTCACGCTCTTTCAGGACGGATAACCGCAATCTTTATGAAGATAAATACTACCCTGTCGTATATGTAAAAGATTCCTTCTACCAGCGTTCTCCCCTGCTAAATCAAGCGATTTCTTCATCAAAAGCTGTCTTAAGAATTGAAGACTCTATTTCCCTCAGAGACTGGGAGAGGTCAAATTTCTATAATGATTTTATGCGCCCACAGCATCTATACTGGGAGTTGTTCGTGACCTTGCGCTGGAAAAACAAATTAGAAGGCATGGTTACATTGTGGCGTTCCAAGAAAGACCCGGATTATGAGGATAGGGAAGTCGCAAAAGCAGCGAGGCTCGCTTCTCATCTTGGAGTTGTCGTACACAATATTTGTTTAATTTCACAGATTAATGCACGGGGAAGTCATTCCTTATCTGCCGATGAGGCTAGTAGTGAGGGGCTCCTTTGTTTAGACCATAAGTTTACTCCTTCCTTCTTCAACGCTGAGGCAAGAGATATCTGCCTGCAGCTATCAAGCGGGATGCCGTATAATACATCTGCTCTTGAAAAGAGTGAGTTCCCCATACCATCCTGTATTATCAGGGATTGTTCCGACCTTCTGGAGCTACTCAAGGCAGGAGAGCAGCATGTTTCGTCGCCGAAAGAGAGGATAGTATTTACAGGAAGTGGCAAGAAATTCCGAATTGAATGTTCACTGATATGGAAAGCTGACCAAATAAATTCTAGGCCTAACTTTATGGTTACTTTATCTGATCTCAGCGATGAAAAGAAACTGGAGGCTACATTACAAACCAGATTCAAGCTAAGTAGAAGAGAGCTAGATGTTGTTTATTATCTGACTAGAGGGCTGTCTGATGATGAAATTGGAGAAAAGCTTTGTATTAGCAGGCAGACGGTGCATACACATATCAAGAACATCTATAAGAAACTGGGCGTTAAGAGCAGAATCGAGTTATACAGGAAAGTTATGCAGAGTAGTTATCCAGGAATATTTGGTCACGAACTTGACTGGCGTGATTTGCCTCGATTATCGTCTCCCTAGAAGAGCGTAAGAAGTGTTGTTGCCCTTGCGGGCTCCCTAACTTGCCAAGTATTTCCATTTCGCCCTCGCTGAATTGAACACTCCGTCATTTATGACCCTGACAATAAAATGGCCAGTTGTAGTTAGTGACCTTTAATGATACAATCCCTGGCAACAACATGGGCTTGAGGTCATTGTAAGGGATGACCAATCGTATGCGAGCCATCTTAAGGATATGCGCAGATCCTTTTGGAGACGTTTAACGAGTATGCCAAAGATGTGTATGGCGACCATGGGGGTGGCCATCTCGATGAGGTTCGCATCAATCTTCAACGCCGCCGGCACCTGAAGGTATGACCGATGCTCACAAGGGAAACAGCTAAAGATGGGCAGAGTATCTTTTACGGCTGGATTGTCCTGGGCGTAGCTTTTATCACCGTGGTCATTGGCTATGCCATCAGAAATAGCTTCGCCGTTTTCTACCCCACCATTGTGGAGGAGTTTGGCTGGGAGCGGGGTAGCACGGCACTAATGTTCTCCATTGCCTTCCTTGTCTACGGTCTAGCATCACCACTAGCCGGCACCCTAGTGGATAAATTCAAGCCACGGCTAGTTCTACCGTTAGGAGGTTTAATTGCCGGCGTAGGTATTGCCCTGTGCAGCCTGGCTACCGCCCAATGGCAATTTTTTCTCCTTTACGGGGGTATTGCAGCCATAGGCTTAAGTCTGGCTGGCTGGGCACCCCTCACCACCATAGTCTCCAACTGGTTTGTCAAAAAACGCGGTTTAGCCATTGGTATACTGGCGGCTGGCTTCGGCGGCAGTCTGATATCAGCTCCCATTGCTCAATTCCTCATCTCTAGCTTTGGCTGGCAAAAGGCTTATATCATTGTCGGAATCTTCCCCATTGCCATTGTTATACCGCTATGTAGCCTTTTGATACGCCGCAGCCCCCAGGAAAAAGGGCTTCTGCCCAACGGTGCACCTCAAAAACCACCTCAACCCCCAGACTCTGATGAGCCCCAGACCGGGGAAAGCAAATGGGCAGCCGCTACCTGGACACTGCCTCAGGCGATGAAGACCTATCAATTCTGGCTACTCTTTCTCGCTGCCTTTTTTCTCCTTGGTCTTACCGAGCAGATAGCAATAACTCATCAAGTTTACTTCTTTAGGGATGTTGGCTACGAACCGATGATGGCAGCTAAGATCTACAGCGTGTTTGGCATCGCTTTCATCGTCGGAACCTTATGCACCTTCCTTTCCGACCGCTTTGGGCGGGAAAGGGTCTTCATACCAAGCTGCCTGCTGAGCGCCTCGGCAGTATCCCTCTTATTCCTGATACGGGATGCCTCTCACCTCTGGATGCCAGTGCTATTTGCGGTCTGCTTCGGCCTTGGGGTTGGCGCTGCCGGACCAGTATTTTACAGCGCGGCAGCCGACCTATTTCAGGGAAGACACTTCGGCTCTATCCTGGGCACTATAACATTAGGCTTCTCCCTGGGAGGTGCCATCGGTCCCCCGGTTGCTGGATTTATCCATGATAAAACCAATAGCTACTTCTTTGCCTTCTTCATAATGCTTGGTTCATTAATTTCCGCCGCCGTGCTGATGTGGCTCGTTGCCCCCCGCAAGATAACACCAGTCCGGGCAAGACCGTCGCAGCATTAGGTAGATATGACAAAAATTTTGGAACGCTTGAGCCTGCACCAAATTAAAAAGATGGCTACAGCATTAACCAAAACTGGTGGCCCTTATCAAATGTGGCGGGGAGGTGATCGCTTCGTCGCCCCGACCCATCGGAGCTCCTCACAATGAAAAAAGGTGTTATGCAGGTACCGAACGAGGACAAAATCTTCTAAAGCCGAAAGGAACAGGGTTAGGAATCAGATCTGGGAAAATGGCTCCTTGCCTGGAAGAATAAACAAGAAGCCGAAGGGTGTTTCAACTTCCTCTCAGGAGCTGTCTGGCGATAGTTAACCGCTGTATCTCATCGGTACCTTCAAAGATTCCCATAATTCTGGCATCGCGGAAGTAGCGTTCTACGTGATAGTCCTTCATATAACCATAGCCACCGTGTATCTGAATGGCTTTGGAAGTCACGAACATAGCCGCCTCAGCGGCAAAGAGCTTGGCTATGCAGGACTCTCTTATGAAAGGTAACCCTTTATCCTGCTGATAGGCTGCGCGATAGGTTAACAGTCGGGCAGCATCAATCTGTGTCGCCATATCAGCTAACATCCATTGAATTGCCTGAAAGTTAGCAATGGGCCGACCAAACTGCTTGCGCTCCTGAGCATAAGCCAGGGCTTTATCAAACGCTCCCTGAGCAATACCTACCGCCATAGCAGCGACACTAGTCCTGCAAGCATCTATAGCATCAATCGCTATTTTGAAACCTTGCCCCTCGTTGCCTAGGCGATTCTCCGCGGGCACGAAACAATCTTCAAATATCAACTCGGCTGTGGGCGAAGCTCTTATGCCCATCTTGTTCTCAATCCTGCCTACGGAGAAACCAGGCGCGCCTTTCTCAATGATGAAGCCGGTGATACCTCGATGCCGCAGGGACTTATCAATAGTGGCAAAGACTAAGATAATTTCAGCTTCGCCGCCCTGGCTGATAAAGGTCTTGGTGCCGTTAAGTATATAGCCATTCTTATGTCGCGTAGCAGTAGCCTCCAAAGCAGCCATGTCACTACCGGCGCCGGACTCAGTCATAGCGAAACAGGCAAGTTTCTCTCCTTTAGCTATCGGGGTTACAAAACGGCGTCTCTGTTCTTCATTACCATATTTATATAAAGGGTACCCAGCCAGTCCCATACTTCCATTGATGATGATGCTGGTGCTGGCACAGACACGAGATAGCTCCTCATTCATAATGGCTTTTTCCATTGCCCCGCCGCCACTACCACCATATTGTTCAGGGAAGCCGATGCCAAACAAGCCAAGGACAGCCGCCTTTTTAATATTCTCAGCCGGGAATCTAGCTTCCGCATCAATTTGGGCAGCAACTGGCTCAAGCTCTTTAATGGCGAAGTCTCGCACCATTGTTTGAAACATCTTTTGGGCTTCACTAAACTCGAAGTCCATATCTACCTCAAGGATTCTCTGCTACGCAGCATTTAGATGAGGAGACTATATCATAGCGTCGCACCCACGGGTGGTCAAGCCTCCCTCCAACAAAGCTAATTGCTCGAGAAACAAGGTTCTCCCACTTGACTTAAGGAAGGTTCTACAAGAATTACCCGAGCCTGGCATTTCTCTGTGGGTTCCAATGTCGCCTATTCCTCTGACTTGGTGTCGCAAGCAAGCGAGGGAGACATTAGAGCTTTAGTCAGGAGGACAGTTACTTGGATAGCTTGAGGCGAGTCCCGTAAAATGCTATTGTATTGTCATTAGCTGCACCATGTCGTATAAGATTCCTCGCCCTTGATGGGAGAGGATTAGGGTGAGGGTGAAGTCCCCCTCCCTCTAACTCCCTCCCGCTAGGAGAGGGAGAATTATGGGGAAGTGTCGGAATTGGCAGACGAGCATGACTTAGGATCATGTGCCGAAAGGCGTGGGGGTTCGAGTCCCCCCTTCCCCACCAACCTGGTTCCTGAATAACTTCTCCTGTAAGCTATGCTTACTCAACAATCCGTCATCATGTCACTACTTCTCATGTCTGCTACAATGACTTATAATGTTCAAATCCCCATGCGCTCCAGGAAAGGCCATGGAAACGACAAGGGAAAAGGAGGCAATAAATGGTGAAGAAAGAAGCGTCAGTGATTGACTGGGCAAAGCTTAGCCAGGAGATGGAGTGTTTGCTTCGTCTCAAAACAAGCCCCGTTGCTTACAAGAGACTGGAGAAAGTAAAGGAGCTGGAAAAGATACCAGACGTGATGCGACTCAATCGAAAAGCTTCTTTTTGCCAGGCACCAGCGTTGGCTCGAATGGGAGGCATGACTGTAGGATTGACAAGAGACAACCTTGGTGAGCGCTGTGCTCGAATCAACGGTCTGGCACCGACTACCGAAAAGCAGGTTGCCTGGGAGGCAAATGCGTTCTCCACCGGCTGGTTTGCCAACGTGGAAGAAGCTAGAAAACAGATGGCGGCATATCCACTGGTTCCACCCGGAGAGGCCGTCGTGCTCGCCCCGCTGGCTTCGAGCAAATTTTACCCCGATGTTATCTTAATCTACGGTAACCCGGCGCAGATGATGTTGCTGATGAACGGGCTCCAGTTTAAAGACTACGAGCGCTTTCAGTTTTTTTTCATCGGTGAAGGCTCTTGTGCCGATGGCTTGGCTCAGTGTTATATCACCGGCAAGCCTGCCCTGGCTATTCCCTGCATGGGAGAGAGGGCATTCGGAGCTGTTACCGAGGATGAGCTGGTTATGGCGCTGCCACCGGGAATGATGGCTAAGGCTGTCGAGGGACTTAAGACGCTTAGAAGCCGGGGAATTGGCTATCCTATTATGTATCTTGGGCCTCTTTGCGACCCCTCTCCGGTGCTGATGCAGGTCTACCCTGAGTGGTGGGAGCGTCGTTGACCTCAAATACAAGCGGTATTCTGGGGATACGATACCTAATTTATACTAGGCCTAATTGGTGTGGTGTCCTTGGAATTCTGCAAAGTAACCACCTGAATTGGCATCACCACACCCGCCGGTCAAGGTGATTTAGCACTATTATTTTATTGCCCACCATATCCGGCTGGTGCCGCCTCAGCGAGAGTGCCGGCACCCATTATTACTGTCATCTGCAGGTGCGGCCGAGTAACACTCTTCCAAGTCAGGGGACCGTGTATTACTCCTGCTGGTATGTAGAGGGCTGAGGTTTTGTTGATCTTAAGTGTTTCACCCCCCACCACAAACTCTATTTCGCCGCCAAGGTCTTCGGGATTTTTCGGGTCCGAACCGATGTGCAGGACGAATTCGTCAGACTTGGCATGACAATGTTCGGGTATGTGAGGATTCGGGTCAGGCATAGCATATATCCAGCCCATCTCGATATACACGTTGCTTCCCGGCACAAGCTCGTTGCTCATAAAGGTCATGGTGGGATACTGCCGGCCTTTAACGTCATCAAATTCGGTACGCGCCTCATACTTTGGTTTCTGCACTAGGTTTTTGTAGTATTTAGCCATCTCCCTCGTTACTCCTTTCTAATAGTTTGCGCTCTTTAATCTATAATGCCCCCTCTCCTGAGCGCTGCTGATATTGATGCCCCCACGACATCAACAATGGCCGTGCCGCCATCAATGGTGATAACCGCCCCGGTCACAAATGATGAATCATCGCTGGCTAAGTAACTGCAAAGGCCACCAATTTCATGTGAATCGGCGAAGCGGTGCAGGGGTATCTCTGTTGCTATCTGGTTGATGAAAGCCTCGGGCTCTATGCCGAGCATTCTCCCAAACTGACCGAAGTCTTTCTTGGTCATATCCGTTTTGACACCGCCGGGGCACACGGCATTACAGCGGATGTTATGACGCCCATAATCCAGCGCCGCCTGCTGAGTAAGCATAATCAGGCCTGCTTTGGAACTGCAGTAAGCGGGCATACTGGGCAGGCAACGCATTCCACCGAGTGAGGCAATGTTTATGATGGAACCACCGCCCTCTTTGAGCATATGTGGTATTACAGCCTTCATGAGCAAGAAAGGACCGGTCAGGTTTACCCCGATAATCTCCTGCCACGTCTTGAGGTCAAGTTCGACAAGAGGCGCTGGGTGGTTTATGGCTGCGTTATTCACCAGCACATTGAGTCGGCCACCAAACTCCACCGTCTTATCCACCATGCGCTTTACATCCTCCTCCTTGGACACGTCCCCTGGGCATATGACTACTGCCCCTGAGGGGAGTGATTTAGCCACTTTTTCCAGCACTTCTTTGCGGCGGCCAGTGATACAGACTTTGGCTCCATCAGCAACAAATCGTTCAGCGATAGCAGTGCCTATACCGGTACCTCCTCCGGTGATAAGTGCTACCTTTCCCTTTAAGTTCATTCTGCCCTCCTATGAGTATTTTGCTTGACAAAATTTGATACTGCCTGCTTTGCCTCAAGCCAGCTTCTTGAGCTTTCCTGGGCCAAACGCAGAGTAGTCCAAGTCGTAGAACTGCTGGCAGGTTTCAAAGTAACCCAAGTGTGAGCCGCCCAGGACTATTTTCAGCACTACGGCATCACGGTAATACTTCTCATAACCAGTTTCTCGGACAAGGCCAAAGGACCCCATCAGCTCTAAACCCCTTGAAACCAAATCAGGCACGGTGCGGGTGATATAGGCGTGCACGGCATGCCCTTTAGCCAGCATGCTTTCCGAGTTCCACGGACCGTAGATATCCATGTGGTCATATTCGTAAGCCAGCTCCAGAATGGCGGCTCTGCCCACGGACAAAAACGCGGCCATCTCGCCCAGTATCATCGCGGCGTGCGTATGCTGGTTGACTGGTTTGCCGCCGGCTACTCTCTGCCCGGTATACTCAACCAGGAGGTCAAAAGCTCCCTGCAGAGTACCAACAGCGTTGGCAGCATTCAGAGGCATGGGAGCAGACACGGTATTGGTGAAAATGGCCCAGGCCTCGGGTCCTTGTATTCCCCACTCCTTAGGCACCCTGACGTTGTCAAAATAGGTGGGAGTATTCCTGTCGGCGTTAGCCCCACACTTGACCTCAGGTTTACCGTGGGAAACCCCTGGCCAGGGCTCAGGGACATAGACCAAGGCAAAGCCATCTACTCCCTTACGGGGGTCCATATTGCAGACCACGCAGTTGAGGTCGGCAATGCCAGCGTTGGATGCCCATAACTTATTACCATTTATCACCCACTCATTGCCCTTAAGCTCTGCCCTCACTTTTACGGTTCGACCCTCATTAAGAGGGTTCTCAATATCACAGGCAGAATCTTCCTCACTGAAGTTCATGCAGGCAACAGCCAGTTCGTCACCGGTGAACTTGGGAGCAAATTTGCTGAATACGGCCTTTCCCCAGGCCTTCCCGGTTGGCGATGGTGACAGATAAGCCAGCAGAGCCGGTACCCACCCCCAGTCGGTGCAGGCGCTGTGGAGGCTTATGCCATAGTCGGCGCGGGAAAGCTGTTCCTGTATCAGGGCATCCCCGACCATGGAAAGCTGCTGGTTGCCGCCGAAGTCTTTGGGTATCTTGTTCTTCTGGTAGCCTAGACCTACCTGTAATTTTTTCAGGATGGGAGTAATTATTTCCTCGTGGGTAACGTCATCATCAATCTTGGTACGAACTGGCATAATCTCCTTGTCAACAAAATCGGCAAGCGTCTTTTGCATCATTCGTAGTTCCTCATTAACGAAACACTCCGGGTATTGTAATTTGTACCACTGACTGTTCTGATTTAACACTTATCCCTCCTTTGAACGCACACTTCCTGTCAAGTTCTATGCTTCGATATTAGATTTTTCGGTTACTAGATGCTCTAATCTTAATTATACCACGTGCTAATGCAGTGAAATTTGAGGATAGCTTGAGGCTTTACGGAGAACTGAACCTTGATACAGAAGTGGCGACTTTTCGGAGGGGATTCGTCTCTGGGGAAGTGACGCAAAACGTCAGTTTGTTCCTATTATACAAATTGGGCTGTCTTGTAGGGCAGGGAGTCATTTTTTAACAACCAGCTTTTTCACTGCCTGCCCGAGACCATCGAGGGTAAGCTCAAACATAGGAAAGAGTTTTTGAATCATGAGAACAGTGGGGTGGTTCCAATAATAGGGCTCCACTGGATTTATCCAAACGCAGTGAGTGAAATGTTCGACAATCTGCTTCAGCCGGAGCAGCCCGGGGACCTCGTTACGCTCATAGTAGTAAATAGCCCCATATCTCTCCGTTAACTCTGGCATCGCCATTCTGGCGTCTCCAACTAATACCACTTTATAGTCCGGCTCGAGAATGCGCAATAGATGGTCCGTGCTCACTGCTTCCTGTCTCTCAATATCCCGATAAAGGTTATCGTATATGCAATTGTGGAAATAGAAGTATTGGAAGTCCTTGAAGTGAGTACTGGAATGAGCGGCAGAGAAGAGCTGGCTACACAACCTAGCAAAAGGAACCATAGAGCCGCCGACATCCATCAATAAAAGCAATTTCACAGCATTCTTTCTACTTCTGGCCCATACCATCTCGATCTCACCGGCATTCTTACAGGTAGCACCAATTGTCCTTTCCAAATCCAGCTCATCCTCAGGGCCAATTCGGCTCAACTGCCGTAGCCCTCTCAGAGCCATCTTGATCTGGCGAACATCGAGAATCAGGTCACTACGATAGTTTCGGAACCTTCTCTGTTGAGCGATTTGTATGGCATGCCTCCCTCCCGATTCACCACCTATCCTGATGCCAGCAGGATGGTATCCGGAGTGTCCAAAGGGAGACGTACCTCCCCGACCAATCCAGTGACCGCCTCCGTCATGCTGCTCTGTTTGCTCTTTGAGCCTCTTTTCCAACTCCTTTAAGAGTTCGTCGAAATCCATACTATCAAATAGAGCGCGCTCTTCTTCAGTAAGTATCATCTTATTTATAGGGTCTTTGAGCCATTCCATAATCTGCTCTGTAATCTCGGCCGGAGTTTCTATCCCCTTGAAATACTCCTGAAAGGCAACATCATAGTGGTCGTAGTAAGCTTCGCTTTTAACTAATATGGCTCTGGCCAGATAATAAAATTCGTCCAGATTGGAGATGTAACCTTGAGAAAGGGCTTCCATCAGCGTCATCCACTCGACAATCGAGACGGGCACTTTCCTTCTTTTTAAGGTATAGAAGAAATCGGTGAACATATAGGCCTCTTATCTGTTCTCAACGGAGCATTCCCTAGGCAGCCACTTTTCAGCCATAAGATTTCCGGCCCATGCGCGCTACGAAATAATCATAGTCGGTTTCTTTCTTCAGCAGCGTGCCCACAAAGGGTATCTCGCTGGAGATTTTGTCATGGGGTATGCCTCCAGCAATGAGAGCGCGAATCCAGTCTATGAGCTCACTTGTCGAGGGCTTCTTTCGGAAATCGTCAATCTCCCTGAGCTTGTAAAAGGCCTTCAGGGCTTCACGAAGAAGGTTATCTTTGATATTCGGGAAATGCACCCTCACGATTTCTTCCATCAGTGCTGAGTTAGGGAATTCGATATAGTGGAATATGCAACGCCGCAGGAAAGCGTCAGGAAGTTCCTTTTCGGCATTGCTGGTAATCACCACTATGGGCCGATGGTTGGCAGTGATGGTCTCATTAGTCTCCGGGATATAAAAGCTCATTTCCTCCAGTTCGTTGAGGAGGTCATTGGGAAACTCCATGTCAGCTTTATCTATCTCGTCGATGAGGAGCACCACCTGCTCGGGAGAAACGAAGGCCTGCCCCAATTTGCCCAGCTTAATATATTGCTTGATATCAGAAACATCTCTGCCGCCGAAGCGACTGTCGTTGAGCCTCTGCACAGTATCATAGACATATAGCCCCTCTTGAGCCCTGGTGGTTGACTTGATGTTCCATATAATCAACCTTTTTCCCAGCCCTTTAGCAATGCTGTGAGCCAGTAAGGTTTTTCCCGTTCCCGGCTCTCCCCTGATCAATAGAGGTCTCTTCAAAGCTATGGCGACATTAACAGCATTCTTCAACGGCTCAGAAATAACATAATCGGGAGACCCGTTAAATCTATCAAAACTGTCATTATTCACCATTCAATTGCCTCCTTAGAAATCGGTTTACTCGGGGTGTCTAATTTGCCTTTGACATCTAAAGAGAAGTGCCTTCGAAGGCATGAAACAAGACACAATTTTTGCTGCAAGGATGCATTATAAAGAAGACTGCGGGTTAAAATCAAATAAAATGGTCCCTATCGGGGAAGTGTCGGAATTGGCAGACGAGTATGACTTAGGATCATGTGCTGAAAGGCGTGGGGGTTCGAGTCCCCCCCTTCCCCACCATAAGGTTAGTATGATTGCCGAACCCTAGAACAGGGAGTAACGACGTCCAAACTCTGCACATACTTATCAGTTTCAGGGTCTGGCAATTCTATCACCGATTGAACTATATTCAAGTAGCGACCCGTCACTTGTTTAACCCTGCAACGATAAGCTATCAAGACACGGACTCGTTTTGTAGATTGCTAATAATCTGATTAGTGATTTAAAATGTGGCTAAAATTGACGATGTGAGCATTTGATATAGCTCTACAAAATCGAGGAAGGAAAAATTGAACCTGAAGACAATTACTTGGGGGGATTTGACCTGGGTTGACATTGTACAGCCCACCCAAGAGACAACCAAATATCTAGGGGAACACTATAACTTCCATCCTTTGGACCTGGAGGACTGCCTCAGCCGCAGGCAGATTGCTAAAGTGGAAACATATCCGGATTATCTTTTCGTAATATTCCACTTACCAGTATACGATAAGGTAACCCAAAAAAGCACACGGAAGCAGTGGTCAGCGTTTGTTGGGGAAAAATTCCTTATTACACTTCGTCCCGGCGAACTTAAATCACTGGATGCATTGTTCCGACAGTGTGAGCTCAGTGAGGAATCACAGGAGGAGTATTTGGGCCATGGGTCTGGCTATCTTCTATACCGAATACTTGATAGGGCGGTAGACTCATATTTCCCCGTCCTGAGTGCAATAATGAGCAAGATGGAGGATATTGAGGATGATGTCTTCGATGAAGGAATCGAGGCTGGCAAGGAGATAAGTATCCTGCGGCGCGATATCATTACGCAGCGTCGGGTTATGTTACCGACGCGGAGCCTGTTTATGGAGCTTGAAATGAAGCTGGGGCGCTTTTCAAAAGCGGATTTGACCGTCTATTTCAGCGACCTAATGGACCACATGAACAAGATATGTGAGACTCTGGACGAATTTAGCGAAGTCATTGATGTCTACAAAGATGCAGATTATGTTCTGAGCGGCTACCGCGCCAACCGAGTTATCCGTGCCCTGTTTATCTTCCTTACCGTGTTGGCGCCTTTCATCGTCGTGACAGGGCTCTACACTATGCGCGTGTATTTACCCGGAGGAATAGGAAGCGGCAGTCCACAGACCTTTTTCGTGCTTCTGGCTCTCATGGTGGTCATCGCCGGGGGGCTGTTGTATTACTTCCGTCGCCGGCGTTTCATATAAACAAATCCGTCTGGCACTGCGCATTGTCCTCAGAACTGGCTTGCCATGCCATGCCTTCGGTAGAACCATTTTTTCATCAGTTCCACTAGCCCCAGGTAGGCAACAACAAAAACCCCCAGTATCATCAGGAATTTCATGGGTAGTGCCACGAAGCTGAAGAAGGTGCCAAAACTCGTAAACGGCAGCACTAGCGCCAGGATAAGAATGACAAGGATGTTAAATACCAGAAGTTTGCTGGGCTTGCTCCGCCAGAAAGGTATCTTCCCTGTTCGTATCGCGAAGATAACCAGAGTTTGTGTGAACAAAGATTCAACGAACCACGCTGTCTGGAACAGTGGTGCTGATGCCTTGAAGACGAAGAGTAGCACAAAAAAGGTCAGAAAATCGAAAACTGAGCTCACAGGCCCAAAGGCAACCATGAAGTTCCGAACAAAGGAAGCTTGCAATCTTTGGGGCTTTTGGATATATGTCTGGTCAACATTGTCGGTCGGTAGAGTTAGTTGAGCGAAATCATACAGGAGATTATTTAGCAGCAGCTGTACTGGCAGCATTGGCAGAAATGGCAGGAACAGCGATGCCCCAGCCGCGCTGAACATATTGCCGAAATTGGAACTTATTGCCATCTGAATATATTTCATGGTGTTACCAAACGTCTTCCTGCCCTCGACCACACCGTCCGCAATCACCCTCAAGTCATTACGCAGGAGTATGATGTCCGCTGTTTCCTTGGCGACGTCAACGGCATTGGTAACCGATATGCTGACATCGGCCACCTTCATCGAAGGGGTATCATTGATGCCGTCTCCAATATACCCGACAACGTGACCATTTGCCCTCAAGGCATTCATGATGCGGTTCTTTTGTGCCGGGTTCACCTTGGTAAAAATGTCGGCTCCCTCCACAATCCTGGCCAGAGCATCATCATCCACATTCTCAATCTCATTGCTGGGCACGATATTGACGGGTTCTATTTCCGTAGTTCGCGTGACATATCCAGTCGAATCATCGTATCTGCTGCCGCGACGGAACTCGTATACCTGAAAGCCCAGTTGCTGACAAATCTTGCCAGTGACAATTTCGTTATCACCAGTTAGGACTTTGAGCTTTACTCCAGCTTGTCTCAACAACTCTAGAGATTCCCCAGCGGTTTCCTTAAGCGGGTCCGTAAAGGCGATGAAACCGAGAAAAACCATATCCTTCTCATCGCTTACGGAATAGGTCGCTTGGCTTTCTGCCACCTTCTGATAAGAAACGCCAAGAACTCGGAATCCCTGAGAGCTTAAATCGTGGTATCTCCGTTCAATCTTGCTTCTGACCTCGCTCGTTAGGTTATGTATTTCGCTATCGGACTCGTAGTACGAGATAATCTTGGCAATTTCCTCTGGCGCTCCTTTGGTAATGAGAAGAGTCTCCTCATTCTCCCTGACCACGATGGAAAGCCGCTTTCGAATGAAATCAAACGGTATTTCATCGATTTTCTGGAACTGGTCTGTGTTGACTTCTTTATACTTGAGTATAGCCTCATCTAATGGGCTTCTAATCCCGGTTTGGTAGCGGCTATTCAGAAGCGAGTAAAGGAATACCTTCTCTGAATCCTTGCCTTCTATATCCACATGCAGTATGAGGGTGACCCTGTTCTCAGTTAATGTACCTGTCTTGTCTGCGCATAAAACGTCCATACTGCCAAAATTCTGGATTGATGCCAGACGCTTGACGATAACGCCTTTCTTAGACATGGCCGAAGCCCCCCTGGCAAGGTTTATGGAGAGAATCATTGGTAATAGCTCTGGGGTTAGTCCTACAGCCAGGGCAACTGCAAACAGGAGCGACTCCAATACACCGCGCTTAAAAAAGGCATTGATGAAAAACACGAATATCACAAGGCCAAATGTTACCTGCATAATGAGAAAACCAAACCTCCTCAGCCCCCTTTCGAACTCACTCTCGGGCTTCTTCTCAACGCTTTTTCTGACAATTTCCCCATACTGCGTGGCATCTCCCGTTCTGGTAATAACTGCTGTGGCGGTGCCGTTAGTGACCGAAGTGCCCATAAATAGATAATTATTCCATTTAGTGGAATCGCTGATGTCGATATCACTTAGCGGCGCGGCGGTTTTTTCAATCGGGAACGATTCTCCGGTTAAAGCAGATTGGTCAACGCAGAAATCCTTGGCGCTGATTACCCTGGCATCGGCCGGGATAATATCTCCCGCTGAGAGGGCGATTATATCACCTGGAACCAGCTCTGAGACTTCAACTTCCTGCTTCACGCCGTTTCTAATTGCGGTCGCGGTAGTAGCTACCCGTCTTCGCAACGCCTCGGCAGCCATCCCCGCTCGATATTCCTGAATAAAGTCAAGTATGACGCTCATTAGAACTATGGAAAGAATGATTGTGGCATTTACAAGCTCCCTCAAAACGGCTGAGACAATAGCCGCGATTATCAGTATTATGACCAATGGGCTTCTGAAATGGAGAAGAAACTCCGAGATGGCAGACTTCTTACCTTTCCGAATAACGCTGTTGTAGCCATAATCCTCTAAACGCTTAGTCACTTCCTCGATTGTAAGCCCTGCTGGTGAAGTAGCCAGCCGGCTGAGAATCTCGCTGGACGGCAGGGATAGAATCTCTTTAGTGCTTATCAGGTCAGCACCGCTAGTTAATCTTTTTCTGTCTCGGTTACTTGACATTAGCCTGGTATTCTTAAAGTCGAAAGTTGAACCGCCTGTTTCCTACTCATTCTAGTTTACTCATCTGATCACACAATAACAACCCCTTCTGTAAGTTCCTTTTTAAAGAAATCAGGAGTCGCTATCATACTGGTATTAGCGCGTTCTTTTGAAACAAAAGTCCGGGACCTGTGCCTCAAGGCCCACCGACTAGTTCCTGAATCACTTCTCCCATAAGTTATTCTTGCTTAACGTTTCGACTGCTTTTCATGCCTGATGGAGTGATTTATAATGTTCAACAAGTAAGTCAGAGAACTGTGCTAATTTAAAATCAGGGCAACAAATCCCATCAGGATAGATTAAGGAGTCGCGAGATGAAAGTCATAGGTATAGTCGGCAGTCCCAGGAAAAATGGCAACACAGAATTGTTAACCAAGCACACGCTTAAGGCTATTTCTGAGGAAGGGCTGGAGACTGAGCTTATTCGGTTGGCTGGCCTGGAAATAAAACCGTGCACTGCCTGTATGGCCTGCAAGAAACAAGAGAGTTGCTCTATCGAGGATGACCTATTTCCCATATACCTTAAAATGAAAAAGGCCGATGGTATAATTCTAGCCTCACCGGTGTACTATGGCTCGGCTACGGCGCTGATTAAGGCGCTTATGGAGCGTGTTGGCTACATCGCACACTGGAATGGTGAACCCTTCCACGGTAAGGTTGGTGGGCCATTGGTAGTGGCACGCCGTGCCGGCCAGAATTTCACAGTTGCTCAACTTACCTTGTGGTTTCAGATTCTAGGGTTCTTTATTCCTGGCTCGACATACTGGAATATGGCTATCGGTAGGGAAAAGGGCACAGTAGAACAGGA
>Ga0209102_1000489_pt1 | contig 26286 bp, 18 predicted proteins | sample ConPoolayeHmetaG_FD_185483 | JGI IMG/M metagenome (GOLD analysis project Ga0209102, IMG submission 185483) | Hot spring microbial mat communities from California, USA to study Microbial Dark Matter (Phase II) - Cone Pool mat layer H metaG... ...
GACATCGCCCGCGGCGGCGGGCGACTGTTTTTCCTTTTCCTGATTGCCGGGAGGCGCCTTCAATTGGCAGCCTTTTGCCGCCGCGGGCGATGTCCCCGCCGGCAGGAGCAGGAGAAAAAGCACCACGGCGAAAACGGCCGGCCGAATGCTCCGGCGAGGGATGTTAGAGAATGAGTTTGCCATTCCAAATCATGTCCTCGAGCGAGAAGGTTGCCCTGAGCATCGCGCCGCCCGCGGTGCTGCCGTCCGCTTCCGCGGAATCGCCGCCTCTGCGGCCGCGCTGGCCGCCGCCTGCGGATCTGACCGGCAGATCGAGCAGCTCGAAGCTGATTCGCCCCTTGCCCCCAGATACCAGATCGGCACCGTCGATCGTCCTGGGGAACACGAATTTCGCTCCCACGCTCTCCTCGACGGGCGGGAAATAGGCGTGGATTCTGACCTGGGAGTACTGGCCCGTGGAAAGGAAGACCTTGTCCCGGAGCGTGGCGGTCGTCTGGCTCTGGAAATATCGCCGGATCCGGCTTTCCTGCTCGGGGTCGTTGGAGCGGAAGCCCAGGGCGATCACGACCCACTCGTCGGTGTCGAGTCCCAGCAGCGGCTCGAGCAACTGATCGAACTGGCGCTTTTTTTCGCCGGTCAGCCCGTCGTAGCCGTGTTCGATCTGCAGGACTCTCGCGTACGCCTCGCGGATGGGTTCGGCGGAAAGGAATCGCACGTAGAAAGTGCTGTAGATTTCCTTCTCGCCCGCCTGGCCGGAGCCCACCCCGGGAATGACGCTCGTGAAGGTTTCCTGTCGCGCCCAGGCCGAGGAGTTCAGGATCTTGACGGCCTTCGCCAGCGACCATTTCCAGAAGGGCTCATCGCCGGCCGTATCCTGAACGCCTGCCGATCCGAACCCGATCAAAATCCATAAAAGAATGCTTGGCATTGCAATGCTTCGAGATCGCTAATTATACCACTCAGGGACCCTCGGCCGCCCGCCGCAGGGAGATGACGCGGATCGTGCCGTCTCCGTATTTCCTGGCCAGACCCTCGAGCGTCCGGCCGCCGAACTTCTGCGCCATCCTTTCGATGGTGGGCTGGTTGGGCAACAGGTTGTCGGCGCCCGCCTTGCACTCTTCGATGTTGCCGGCGACCAGGATCACCATCTGGTCCGGCCGCAGCCATTTCCGGGCCACACGTTTGATATCGTCCAGCGTGACCTTTTCATAACGGGCGACATACTTCTCGAAGTAGTCCATGGGGCGGCCTTCGAACTCCAGGCGGGCGAACTCCTGCAGGATGGCGCCCGTTCCCTGGAACATGGATGGGAAGGCGTTGATGCGCGCCGTCTTGGCCATCTTGAGATCGGCTTCGCTGACATCGCCGTTGTGCATTCCCTCGATGACGTCGAGCATCAGCTGGGCGGCAAAGACCACCGTGGAGTTTTTCGTCTGGCAGGATGCGGTGAAGGTTCCGGGGTAGAGGATGCCGGCGCCGCTTCCGCCGCCGCGGCCGCCGAAGCTCGATCCCGTGGAGTATGCCAGGCCGTTGTCGGTGCGCACGATCCTGGTGATGCGCGAGGAAAACGAGCCTCCACCCAGGATGTAGTTCATCAGGTCGACCGCCGGATAGTCCGGATCATCCACTGTCAGCCCGAGGTGCCCCATGCGAATGATGCCTTGGTTCGGGGTCACTCCCTCGGGCTGAACCATATATACGCCCGCCTTGGCCGCTTGTTTCACCTGAGGGATGTTGGGCACGGCCTTCTCCGCCTTGCGCCACCTGCCGAATGTCGCTTCCAGCTTCTGGAGCATCTCGGACTTGTTGAAGTCGCCCGAAACCACCAGGATGGCATTGGCTGCGCCCCAGTACTTCTCGTACCACGCCACCAGGTCCTCGCGCCGGATGCTGTTGATGCCCGCCTCGGTGCGCTCGGCCGTGATGGGGGAGTCTTCTCCGTAGATCAGCTGCTCGTAAACGCGCGCGGCGACGGTGTTGATTTCGCGGTTGCGGTTGCGGATCGCCGGCAGAGCCGCTTCCTTCTCGCGCCTCAGTTTGTCCTCGGGGAATGCGGGATCGCTCAGGACGTCCATCCAGATTCTCAGGCCCTCGTCGACATGGCGCATGTGGATCGACAGGCTCTTGGCGTCTCCGCCGCCGAAGCCTCCCCCGCGGCCTCCCCGGCCTCCCATGCCGCCGCCGCTGCCCAGGCTGCCGCCGAGGAAGTCCATCCGTTCCGTGATCTCCTCGCCGCTCATCTTCTTGCTTCCGCCCGAGCGCATGACCGCGCTGGTGAAGGCATCGAGCCCGATCTTGTCGCGCGGCTCCAGGAAGGGACCGGTGCGCACCAGGAGGGAGGCGTTGAACCAGGGGATTTCGTGGTCTTCGGCGATATAGACCACGAGCCCGTTCGAGAGCGTGGTGCGGTAGTCCGAGGGTTTCGGCACCTTGAAGTCGAGCGGAGGATATTTGAACTGATCGGGGCGCGGCCCTTTGGGCGCCTGCGCCGCCCCGGCAGGAGCTTTTGCGCCCGGCTGCGCCTGTGCGGCTGCGGCCGCCAGTACCAGCAGTGCCGGTATCAACCGCAAAATCAAAGTCGGTTTCCGCATCGTCGTGTCCTTTCCGGAAGAAGCGGCCGCGCCGCTACCTCTCCCTCTCGAGCACGCCCGTCACGCTGTTGTCGCGCGTAAGGTATTTCTTCGCGACCCTCATGAGATCGGCCGGCGTCACGGCCATGCGCCGCCGGAACTGTTCGTCGAGAAACTGCCACTTGTAGGCTATCTCCATGGAAGCCAGCTGCGAGGCGATGTTCGTGCCCGCCAGGCTGCGCAGGAATGCGGCTTCCATCTGGTTTTTCACCCTCTGCAGCAATTGCTCGTCGCACGGTGCGGTCTTGGCGTCCTCGATGTACGACCAGAGTTCCTGCTCCAGCTTGTCCATGGGAACCGCCGTGCCCTCCCTGGTTTCCCTGGCCGAGGCCTGCAGCGTGAACTGGCCGTCGTACGCGGAAGTGCCGGCGCGCGCGCTCACGCTCGTGGCATGCTCGTTTTTCAGCACCATCTCCCGGAACATCTTGCCCGAGCGCGAGCTCAGCACCTCTCCCAGGACGTACAGCGGAGCCAGGTCGGCGTGCCATAGCGGCGGTATGTGAAACAGGATGGCGACGTAGGGATTGGTTGCCGCCCGGCCGTAGACCCTCTTCTCGATGTACGGCGGCTTGAAGTCGGGCGAGTTCACCCTGCGGTAGTACTCCGGACTCGGCTCTTCCGTGCGCACGCGCGGCGCCGGCCCCTTGGACCTGATCGGGCCGAAGTACTTGTTGACCAGGGCCATCGTGGCTTCGACATCGATGTCTCCCGCCAGGACCAGTACGGCGTTGTCGGGGCGATAGTACAGATTGCGGTAGTCGATCAGCTCCTGCTTGGTGATATGCGCCAGATCCGACATCCAGCCGAGGACTTCCCAGGAGTACGGGCTTGCCGCGTAAAAGGTAGCATTCAATTGTTCCCGGAAGAAAAAGCCGGGACTGTTCTCGCTCATGCGCCGCTCTTCCACGAGCACGTCGCGCTCGGAGTAAAACTCGCGGAACACCGGATGTTCGAGCCTGTCGGCCTCGAGGGCCAGGAAGAGCTCGATCTTGTTCTTGGGGAGCGTGACGTAATACTGCGTCATCTCCTTGCCCGTGGACGCGTTCAGGCCCGTGCCCCCGGCTTCCTGGTAAGCGCTCCAGATTTCCTGGCTGACGATCGTTTCTTTGCGCTGCCTCTCCAGAAGATCCGCCGCCTGCTTCTTGAGCGCCACGATCCTGTCCCGGATCGCCTTGCTTGTCGCCTCGTCGGCCCCGCGCAGTTTCGCTTCTTCCTTGACGATTTCTTCTTCCACCAGGTCGATCTGCCGGTTGTACTCCAGGTCCTTTTCCAGAGTGCCCGGCTTGATCCCCATCGTGTAGGTGCCCTTGAACATCATGTGCTCGAGCATGTGGGAAATGCCCGTGATGCCTGGGCGTTCGTTGACCGAACCCACGCGGTACGCCAGGATGCAGCGCACCGTCGGCATGTCGGCGCGCTTCACCATCAGGACCTTGATGCCGTTGGGGAGCGTGCGCTCGATGACTTGCGAGGCGATACTGATCTGCTGCGCCATCGCGGCCATGGGCAAACACGCGATGAGCGGCAGGCACAGGATAATATGTGGCGCTATGCGTCGGCCCTTCATAGAGACCCTCTTGTCGATTTTGTCTGGGAGCGACCGGCTTCCCCGAATGCGCATATGGGCCGCTGTCGCACGCCCGGTGCGAGGCCCCGTGCGCCGTCGGCCGCCGGCCCGAAGCCCAACGCGAGATTAGCCTTTTTGCCGGCCGGTTTCAACCATAAGTCGCGGGCGGGGAACGGGCGGCGCGGCACCGGGACGCGCCGGCCCGGCCGTCCTGTGCCGGAAATCGATGGAAAACCGGGCGTCGTCCCGCTATCCTGCTTTCTCCCAGGCGCCCCGGGCCGGACAGGCACGGGCTTTATCGGCCGGTGGCACACCGGCCGGCGTGAGGCTGCCGACAATGCAATCAACCGTCGCCGGATTCCTGTCGCTGATCGCCCTGGCGTTTTCTATCGGGGACATGTCCGCGCGGGCGCAAGGACGCGAAGCGGCACATGAGACCCCTGCGCAGCAGCCCGGGGAAAACAAATTGCGTGTCGCCGACTGGCTGGACGTCAGCTTCTCCGAAAGGTTCCGCTACGAAACCCTCGACAACCGCTTCCGCGCCGGCGACAGCGGCAGCGACCAGCAGATACCGCAGCGCACGCGCATCGGCATCGGCGTCAAGAAGATCATCGACCCCGTGCGCTTCCAGTTCGAGTTCGAGGACTCCCGCATCTATCTCGACGACAGCGGCTCGTGGGTGACTTCCCAGATGGTGAACGAGCATGACATCCTGCAGCTTCACGTCAGCCTGGTCTTCCCGGGGAAGCCGGGATCGCGTCCGGCATCGACGCTCTCGTTCGGCCGGCAGTCGTTCGATCTCGGCAGTCGGCGGCTGTTTGCGCGCAACCGGTATCGCAACACGACCAACCGCTGGGACGGCCTGCGCTGGTCGATCGGATCGCCGCAGGCGTGGAATCTGGACGCATTCTTTTTTCTTCCCGTGCGGCTCCGGCTGCACGAAATGGACCGCCGTGTTCCGGGATCCCGCTTCTGGGGCGTTTATTTCTCGAGGCCCCGAAAGCAGGGCGTGAGCACGGAAATTTACTATTTCGGGCTCTGGGAAGACCCGGACCGGCTTCCCGGAACGAAACGCCGCTACACGACCATCGGCGGCAGAGCATTCCGCGAGGCGAAGCCCGGCGCCTTCGGCTTCGAGGCGGAGTCGGCATGGCAGTTCGGCAAGGCAGCCGAGTTCGACCACTTCGCGCACATGCAGCATCTGCAGCTCGGCTATGTCTTCGACGCTCCCTGGCAGCCCTCCGTTTCCGGCCATTACGACTATGCTTCAGGCGACAAGGATCCCTACGACCGCCGCAACGACAACTTCGATTCCCTCTTCGGCGCGCGCCGCTGGGAATACGGGCCGACCGGCATCTATCAATGGATGAGCCGCACCAATATCAACTCGCCGGCGCTCTATTTCGGGTTCAAGCCCGCCAGGAATCTCGAGCTGCTGCCGGATATCCGGTGGCAGTGGCTGGCGCAGAAGCGCGCCGTCTGGGTGGGCGGCGCGCTCAGGGACCCGACGGGCGCGGCCGGATCCTATGTGGGCAGCAGTATGGAGTGGCGCCTGCGGTACGATTTCGCCCCCTATTTCCGCCCCGAGATCGGATACGTGCGCTTTTTCAAGGGGAGGTTCGCCAGGGAGGCTCCCCAGAGCCCGACTGCGAAGGATTCGAACTATTTCTTCGTCGAGCTGGAATTGCGGCTCGACGACCTGATCAAGTGAAGCGTGAGGTGCGCCATGCGCTGCCCTGTTTGCGGCCGCGATTGCCCGGATGATGCCCCCCGCTGCCCGGGCTGCGGAGCTTCTTTCGCGCCCGATACCGTGTCGGGAGAGTCGCGCGCGCTTTCCGGGCTGGTTCCCCTGCTCAGTACGACCGACATAGGGTATCTCGCCGTCGTCAAGTCGCTGCTCGAGTCGGCAGGCATCCGGTTTGTCGTGCAGGGTGAAGAGGGACTGCATCTTTTCCCCATCACCATGTCGGGCAGCCTGTTCCGCTCGCAGGCTCTGGCAGCGACGGTGCTCGTATGCAGGGAAGACGAGGAAGATGCATGCAGGCTGATCGAAGAGGGCCGGGGCAACGGAGGGCCGCCGGAGCCGAACTCCGAAGAGTAAAGAGGAGGAGGATCATGGAACATCACGTGCTTTCGCTCCTGCGCCGGTTCGTTGCGATCGACTCGGTCAATCCTTCGCTGGTTCCGGGGGGAGCGGGCGAGGCCGCGATCGCCGGAGCGGTTGCCGACGCTCTGCGGGCCGCAGGCCTCGGCGCGGAGATCGAGGAAGTGGTGCCGGGGCGCCCCAATGTAGTGGGGGTGCTCGAGAGCGGGCGTCCGGGGCCGGCTTTGATGTTCTGCGGGCACCTGGACACGGTCGGCACCGCCGGCATGCACCAGCCGTTCACCCCGCTGGAGAGCGACGGACGCCTGTACGGCCGCGGGGCGCAGGACATGAAGGGCGGGCTGGCCGCCATGGTGGGCGCCGCATGCACGCTCGCACGGGACGGCTCGTTGCGAGCCGGCCGCCTGATCGTCGCCTGCGTGATCGACGAGGAGTATGAAAGCCTCGGAGCCGAAGCGCTCGTGCGCCGCTGGAAGGCCGATGCGGCGATCGTCGGCGAGCCGACCGACCTGCAGATTGCCGTCGGCCACAAGGGATTTTCGTGGATCGAGATCGTAACCGAGGGCCGCGCGGCGCACGGCAGCCGCCCCAAGGAGGGCCGGGACGCGATCCTGCAGATGGGCAGAATCCTCGGGCGGCTGGAAGCGCTGGATCGCGAGCTTCAGAGCAGGAAGGCGCATCCCATCCAGGGGACCGCTTCGCTGCACGCCTCCTTCATCGAGGGGGGCCGCGAATGGAGCACCTACCCCGATCGCTGCGCGCTCCGGGTTGAACGGCGCACGGTGAGCGGCGAAACCGTCGAGATCGCGCTCGAGGAAGCGGAGGTCATCATCGAGTCCCTGAGGCGCGAGGACCCCGAGTTCGCAGCCACGGCGCGCTTCGTCTTCGGACGGCCGCCCTACGAAACGCCGCGCGATCATTTCCTCCCGGCCATGCTGGAGACCGCCCTGGCGCGCATCGGCCGGCCGGCCGCGCGCACAGGCATGTCCTTCTGGACCGACGCCGCCGTCCTGGGGCATGCCGGAATCCCCTCGGTGATCTTCGGGCCCGGCGGAGGGGGCCTGCACGGCCTCGAAGAGTTCGTCAAACTCGACGAGGTCGTGGCCTGCCACGACGCGCTGGTGGAAGCGGCGCGGATGGTCGCCGCGCTGCCGCAACCCGTCCGCTGACGAAACGGATCGTTCCGGGCTTTGCCCGATACTGGAGAGTACGGCAGGATCCGCCGCCACTTCGAGGAGGTGCCGCATGGAGGAGTATCGTTTGGAGACGGATTCGCTGGGCACGGTACGGGTGCCCGCCGGGGCATACTACGGTGCACAGACGCAGCGGGCGCTGGAAAACTTTCCCGTCAGCGGCATGCGCATGCCGCGCGAGTTCATCCGCGCCCTGGGGATCGTCAAGCAGGCCGCCGCCGAGGCGAACCAGGAACTCGGCCTGCTGCCGGTGCGGATCGCGGAGGCGATCATCCGTGCGGCGGGGGAAGTGGCCGAGGGCAAGTTCGACGGTGATTTCGTCGTCGACGTCTACCAGACCGGGTCGGCGACTTCTTCGAACATGAATGCCAACGAGGTGATCGCCAACCGCGCCATCGAACTTCTCGGCGGGCGCATCGGGAGCAAGTCGCCGGTCCATCCCAACGACCACGTCAACCTCGGGCAATCGAGCAACGACGTCATACCGACCGCCATCCATGTCGCGGCCCTGGACTCGATCGAGCGCGCGCTGCTCCCCGCGCTCGAGCAGTTGCGCCGGGCTCTCGATGAAAAAGCCCGCGCCTTCGACGATGTCGTCAAGATCGGCCGCACCCATCTGCAGGACGCCGTGCCCATCCGCATGGGGCAGGAGTTCAGCGGCTATGCCTCACAGGTCGAGCACTCCCTCGAGCGCCTCGCCGGCCTGCGCCCGCACCTGCGGGAGCTTGCTCTCGGCGGGACGGCCGTAGGGACGGGCTTGAACACGGCGCCGCAATTTCCCGCGCTGGCGGTGGGGAAGATCGCGGCACGGACGGGGATTCCGTTCGTGTGCGCCCGCAATTACTTCGAGGCGCTTGCCGCCCGCGACGCGCTCGTGGAAGCGAGCGGGCAGCTGAAGACCGTCGCCGTCAGCCTCTTCAAGATCGCCAACGACCTCCGCTGGCTGGCCTCCGGGCCGCGCTGCGGCATCGGCGAGATCCGGCTGCCCGCGCTGCAGCCCGGCAGCTCGATCATGCCCGGGAAGGTCAACCCGGTCATAGCCGAATCCACGATGATGCTCTGCGCCACCGTCATGGGCAACGATGTGGCGGTCAATATCGGCGGCCAGAACGGCAATTTCGAGCTGAACACGATGATGCCCATGATGGCCTCCCACGTGCTCGAGTCCGTCCGGCTTCTGTCGAACGGGGCGCGCAATCTTGCCGAACGCTGCGTGGCGGGGATAGAAGTCGACAGAGAGCGTGCCGAGTCCCTTGTCGCGGGCAGCCTGGCGCTGGTCACTCCCCTGGTGCCGTACGTCGGCTACGACACCGCGGCAGCGATCGCTCAGGAGGCCTATCGTTCGGGCAGGACGGTGTTCGAAGTCGCTCGGGAGCGCGCAGCCCTGCCCGAAGAGCACTTGCGGCGCATCCTGGACCTGAGGCGGCTCACGGAACCCGGCTTCGTGAAACCGGAAGGCAATTGAGAACGCGCGGCTTGGAGCCGGCGCTGCGGGCGCCCTGCCTGCCTGCCGGCCTGCGGAAATAGAAACGCCCCCGGGGCAGACAGGGAGAAATCGCCGGGGGCGTTGCCTTTCGCGGATCGCTACTTGAGCGACAGCATGTAAGCCATCAAGTTGTCCAGGTCGGCATCGGACAACTTGTAGGCTTTCATGACCGTGTCCTTTTTCATCGACTTGGGATCCACGATCCATTTCTTGATATCTTCGGCGCTGAGCTTGCCGGCCACGCCGTCCAGAGGAGACTTCTTGTTTCCCACTCCGGCAATCGAATGGCACATCTTGCACTTCTGTGCTTCGTAGACGGCCTTGCCCTTTTCCACATCCCCGCCCGCCGCGCCGAGCGCGAATGCGTATGCCATGATCAGAGAAGCCGCCAGACTCAGCAGTACGATCCTCTTCATCATTCACACTCCGTGAGAAGTTTTTTCAGCTGCAAAACCGACGTGGAAATATAGCCCCCGGCGGACGGTACGTCAAGACAGCCCGTGCCGGCGGCGAGATCGGTCATGCCGGCTGCCCGCGGCGGAATGATTTCCCTGTGCGAACAGGGGAAAAATTACCTGTTGAAGTTGGAGGATCTCTCATCGTCACCAAATCCTAGCCTTTTCTTTTCAATGGGATACAGGGTTTGCCCTGGATGGCACGTTTATTGCGCGAATGATGGGCGGTCGTAGGGATGATCGGAGATCCGGGGTCTCCGGCGAGGAGGAACGAGAAATGAAAGGCAAAACGATTCTCCGGTTGGTGGTTGCGGTCCTGATCGCGGCGCTCTTGCCGGCAGCGGCCGCGCGCGCTCAGGGAGCCGCGCAGGCGGCAAGGGTGACCGTCGCTCCGGGACAGCAGATGAAGGTGGAAGGCGTCATTGTCAAGCGCGACGCCGACACCCTGACGATAGTCGATGCCGGCGGGCGCGACGTGGTGATTGCACTCACCGACTTGACCGAGGTCAGGGAAAGGAAGGCCAATCCCTTCCGCAGGGCCCGGAATTACGCCGTAACGCAGTTGTTGCGCGGCCTGAGGGTCGAGGTGGAGGGGCGGGGAGACGGCGAAGGCAGGCTGGCCGCCTCCAGGATTCGTTTTACCCAGGATGAGCTGGCGACCGCGCGGGTGGTGGAGGCGCGGGTCAGCCCCGTGGAGAGCGAGCTCAGGCAGACCAATGCCCGGCTGGCCGAGAACGAGGAGAATGCCAAGCACATGTCGGGACAGCTCGAGGAGCTGAACGCGATATCGAACGCGGCGCGCGGGGGCGCCAAGGCCGCACAGGAGACTGCCGATCAGGCGCTGGCCGGTTTGCGCGAGGCCAACCTGCGCATTACGGAGAACCAGGTCCAGGTCAACAATCGGATCACCGCTCTCGATGACTACGAGGTGATGGGCGGCACGGTGGTGCGCTTCAAGGCGGGAAGCGCCGTACTCAGCGCCGAGGCCAAAGAGGCGCTCGACCGGCTTGCGCAGGAGGCCAAGAACGAGAAGGGGTACATGCTCGAGGTCGACGGTTTCGCTTCGGCCGAAGGCAATCCGGAATACAACCTCCTGCTCAGCCGCAGGCGCGCCGACGCGGTCGTGCAGTACCTGGTGCTCAATCATCAGGTGCCGCTGCGGCGCATCATCACGCCGTTCGGCTTCGGTGCCACGAATCCCGTGGCCGACAACGCCACCCGGTCGGGTCGGGCAGAAAACCGGCGTGTCGAGGTCAAGGTGCTGGTCAACAAGGGGATCGTCGAAGGAGGGAAGGCGCTCGCCGCCGTCCAGACCGGACCGTAAGGCGGCCGTGCCTTTGCAAGGTGACCTGCCGCGGCACGTCGGCCCATCTTACATGCGGGTGCGGCAGGCGGCTGCCCATCGGGACCGCGATCGTCGCGGAATCGCAAGCTCACGGCTGGAAACCGACCGGCATGAATGTCGGGTGTCTTTACATGACATCGGGGCATGGAGCAGCCCGGATTGTTCTCATGGAATCGAACCCGGCGCGCCGATCTCTTGACCGGGCAATCTTTGCGGTGAAAGGGCATCCCGAATCGGCGGCCGCGGAAAGATCGCGGCACGGATATTGCGTGAAATCGGCCCGGTGACGCCTTGGAAGTCTCCGGGCCGATCGCGAGAAGGGCGGAGATGCGGACCGAGGCTAGCTAACCCCTCACCTCTAGCCACAAGCCTGAGCCACCCAGCTCGGCCTTCGTCCGGCATCTCCGCTCATCGCATCGGCATTTCGGCCGGACTCCATTAGTTCCGCGACCGTGCGCGTCGGTCTGTTTCGGGCGGGAGTCCGACGAGGATCAGCCGTCAGCTTTCAGCCATCATGTTTTCCATGCAGAAGGGTGCAGCATGAAAGCTGATTGCTGATAGCTGAAGGCTGAAAGCTGACAGCTCGGTACTACCAGCCGCGGAAACGGCTCGGGTGATAGTGCGGCGGGTTGAAGAACCTGACATTGCGTTTCTTGAACATGCCCACCAGCAGCATGCCCGCTACGAAGCCGCCGACGTGCGCCCACCAGGCTACCCCGCCTCCGGTCCCTCCCTCGCCCAGGCTGCCGTACGCCAGTTGCAGCAGGAACCAGAGGCTCAGGACGATTCCGGCGGGAATATAGACGAGCTGTATGAAGAAAAAGAACGGCACGAGTGTGAGCACCTGCGCCCGCGGATACAGCAGCAGATAGGCACCGAGCACCCCGGAGATGGCGCCGCTCGCCCCGATGGTCGGAATCGTGGAATCCACGTTGCTGAGGACATGCACCATGGCGGCTGCAAAGCCGCACAGCAGATAGAAGACGAGGAAGCGGAAGCGGCCCAGCGCCTCCTCGATGTTGTTGCCGAAGATCCACAGGTAAAGCATGTTTCCCGCCAGATGCAATATGCTCCCGTGGAGAAACATGCTGGTGAAGATGCTTACGAACGGCGGCACGGCGGCCACATTGGCGGGAAGGGCCGCGCCGCCGACGATGACCGAAGGTATGGCTCCGAATTGGAAGAGGAAAAGCCGGCCGGCGCGCGGGCCCAGGGAAAGCTGGTAGAAGAAGACCAGGCAGTTGATCGTGATCAGGGTAACGGTAAGGACCGGCTTGATCCGCGTGGGGTTGTCGTCGCGCAATGGAATCATGGCTTCGTGCGGCTGCCACGGGCCGCCGGCGACAATGCTATAACATCCCAGGCCTGCAGGCCAGCGTGCAGGTCGTTTCCTGTTTGCTCTCGTGCCGGGCGCCGGATCTGTTATGCTTGCCGGCGTCCGAGCAAAGGGAGAAGATTGCATGGTCGGCGCGAAGCATCCCAACCCGCAGGCTCGTTACCGGGCGGCGTACCGCTGCATCGAGGGGTGTCCCGGGGAGTACCCGCTCGACCGGATCGTATACAGATGTCCCGCTTGCGGAGATCTGCTCGACGTCGTTCACGATCTCGGCCCGTTGCGCATGACTCTGCCGGGCGAATGGAAGCAAGTGCTCGACGGCAGGTCGTTGTTGCGCGCCGGGCCTTGGGCTTCCGGGGTCTGGGACAAGAAGGAAATGGTCTGTCCCGCGGTCGCCGACGAAAACATCGTCTCGACCGGCGAGGGACGGACGCCCCTGGTACGGGCCGAGCTGCTCGGGCGGCGCTGGGGAACGGACGAACTGTGGATCAAGCAGTGCGGCCACAGCCATACGGGCTCGTTCAAAGACCTGGGAATGACCGTTCTGGTCAGCATGGTCCGGCAGATGCGCGCCCAGGGCCTGCGCATCCCTGCGGTCGCCTGCGCGTCGACGGGCGACACCTCTGCGGCCCTGGCCGCCTATTGCGCCGCCGCCGGCATTCCGGCCGTCGTTTTCCTGCCGCGCGGCCGGGTATCGGCGGCGCAGCTGGTGCAGCCGCTTGCGCACGGGGCCATAACCCTGGCGATCGACACCGACTTCGACGGCTGCATGCGGCTCGTACGCGAGGTCACCGGCCGCCACGACATCTACCTGGCGAATTCGATGAACCCCCTGCGCCTCGAAGGGCAGAAAACGGTCGCCATCGAACTGTGCCAGCAACTGGGCTGGCAGATCCCCGACGTGGTGGTCGTTCCCGGGGGCAACCTGGGCAATCTCAGCGCGCTGGGCCGGGGATTCTTGCTTGTGCGCGACTTGGGGCTGATCGCCCGGCTGCCGCGCCTGGTTTGCGCCCAGGCGGAGAATGCGAATCCGCTGTATCGCAGCTATCGGCGAGGTTTTCAGGAATATGCCCCCGTGGCTGCCCGGCCGACGGCGGCGAGCGCCATCCAGATCGGCGATCCCGTGAGCATCAAACGGGCCGTGCGCGTGTTGCAGCAGTGCGAGGGAATCGTGGAGCAGGCTTCGGAGGAGGAGCTGGCGGCCGCGGCGGCCGCGGCCAACGCCGCGGGGCTGTACTGCTGCCCGCACACCGCCGTCGCTCTGGCCGCCCTGCGCAAGCTGCTGCAGCGGGGCGAGCTGCGGCATGACGCCAGAATCGTGGTGATCTCGACCGCGCATGGGCTCAAATTCACTTCGTTCCAGCAGCGGCTGGCGGCACCCCCGCTCGAAGTCGAGGCCGATTACAACAAGGTATGCAGCGCTGTGCTGCGCGCCCTGGAGGCATGGGAGCGGAAAACCCGGGCGGGGGATTCGACCGCGACAGGTTCGCCGCCGTAAGCCTTGCGCGCCGCCGGTTCCCCCGGCGCATTCTGTGCTTGCATCGCGCCGAGCAATCGATTATGACTCGCATCGTGTTCTTTCCCCAAGGGAGGGAAGCGCCATGAAGATCACGCTGAAGGTTGGGATTTTCGCTCTGGGCCTGGCGATCTTGCCTCGAGCCTATGCCCGGACGCAGACGGCTGCAGCGGCCGACGAGAAGCTGCTCGCGAAAGCCAAGGCTATCCATGAGCGCGCGCTCACGATCGACACCCACGTCGATATCAGCGGCGCCCAATATGCCACGCCCGAACTGGATCCGGGCAAGGAGACCAACCTCAAGTGCGACCTGGTCAAGATGAAACGGGGCGGTCTCGACGGCGTCTTTCTCGCCGTATTCGTGGGCCAGCGCAACGCGTTCGACGAGGCCGCGTACAAGAGCGCCCTCGATCAGGCGATGGCCAAGTTCGAGGCTATCCACCGGCTTGCGGAAAAGCTGCGTCCCGAGCTCTGCGCCCTGGCACTTTCCCCGGACGATGTCGTCCGTATTGCGAAGACCGGCAAGCGCGCCGTGATGATCGGGGTCGAGAACGGCTACCCGCTGGGCGAGGATCTCGCGATGGTCAAGAGGTTCTACGACCTGGGCGCCCGTTACATCACGCTCAGCCACAGCGGGCACAACCAGATCTGCGATTCCTCCAATCCGGCGCAGCCCCCGCGCCACAACGGCTTATCCGCCTTCGGCAGGCAGGTGGTGGCCGAGATGAACCGGCTCGGCATCATGATCGATGTTTCCCACATCGCGGAGAAATCCTTCTGGGACGTCATCGGCATCACCAAGGCGCCCGTCATCGCATCGCATTCCGGCTGCGCAGCCCTCAATCCGGTCGACCGCAACCTGACGGACGAGCAGCTGCGCGCGCTCGCCAAGAACGGCGGCGTCGTCCAGGTCGTGGCGCTCGGCAGCTTTCTGAAAGCCGATCCGCCGGAGCGGCGCAAAGCGCTCGAGGATCTGCGCAAGGAGCTGGGATTCCGCCGCATGAGCCCGCAGGAGATGCAGGCGCTCACCGAGGCCCAGCGCACCGACTATGAAAAGATGATGCAGACCTACCGGGAGCGCATGGAGGCCATCGACCGCAAGTACCCCACGGCCGACCTCGGCGATTTCGTCAACCACATCGACCACGCCGTCAAGATCGCGGGCATCGATCATGTGGGCATCGGCACGGACTTCGACGGCGGAGGCGGGATCAAAGGCTTCAACGACCATTCCGAAGCGCTCAACGTGACCGTCGAGCTCCTGCGCCGGGGCTATTCGGAAAAGGACATCCGCAAGATCTGGGGCGAGAACCTGCTGCGCGTCTGGCGCGAAGTGGAGAAGGTCGCCGCCAGAAGCAAACGCACCGACTAAACAGGGACGCTCACCTATTTTCGCGGTGATGGGATCCGATCGTCCGCGAACGCCCCTCATCGAAAACGGTGAGCGTCCCCATTTTCCTCATCGGATACGAAGCCAGAAATCCCGGAACAGCACGCCGGACAGCAGCAAACCCAGGGGGACGTTGACCAGCACCCCGATGCTGAACGCCCAGAACGGGCGCCAGCCGAAACGCGTCAGCTCGCGGAAACGGGTCGTCAGCCCGATGCACAGGAAAGCGAAGACGAATGTCCAGGTGCGCAAGGTCTTGATGGGAGCGATGAGCATCTTGTCGAGATCGGCGTAGGCTGCGCCCCGCTGCGCTCCCCAGTGCTCGACCAGGACCGTCATGATGACGGAAGCGGCCACGAAGCCCAGGACGAACTTGGGGAATCGCTCCCAGATCACCCCCACCCCGACCCCTCGGCCCGCGGCGCCCTCCGCCTTGCGCTCCCACACGGTGACGGCCACGATCGATAGAATAAAGCACCAGATGCCGATCCATATGTCCCGGCCGATGACCTTCATGAGAGTGAAGGCGCGGATGGCGTTTTCGTTGTCGTACAGGTGCTTGCGTTCTTCGATCAACGCCCGCTGCTCTTCGGTGGCGGTGCCCGCCGCTGCGGCCGCAACCGCCCGCGCCAGCGATTCGGGCAGCGGCGGCGAATAGGCCTGCGCCGCGGCGAAGCCGGCGGCATCGGCGAATTCCGAGGTGCCGACCCAGGCGCCCGCCACCGCCGTGGGCAGGCGCATGGCGCGGGAAGCGAGAGGGATGAAAAAGATCATGACGATCGCCCAGATCGTGACCACCGAAATGGCGATGGCGACCTGTTCTTTCCTGGCTTTGACCGCCGCGCCCACCGCGATGGAAGCGCTCACGCCGCAAACGGCTCCGGCGGCGCCGAGCACGGCGCCGAACTGCGGGGATTCCTTGTATATGCGCGTCGCCGCCAGGAAAATCGTCAGCCAGGTCACCACGGAGACGACGGTGGCCTGCAGGAATGCGATCGGGCCGGCCGAGGCGATCAGCGTGAGCGGCAGCGTGGCCCCCAGCAGGACGATTCCGGTCTTGATGTAGAACTCGGTCCTGAGAGCGGCCTCCACCCATTGCGGCACCCTGCAGCTGTTGCCGACCGCCAGCCCGAGGATCAGCGCCAGCAGCGGGGCTTCCAGGTTGTAGCGGCCGGCGAAAGCCGAACCCGACAGGATCAGCACCAGGACCGTGGCGAGGAAGATGGCGGCAAATCCGGGTACGAAGCGCGAGGCGCTCAGCCCCATGGTGCGCATGCCGAGGGTGAAGACGGCGAGGAACAGAAGGAAGAGCGCCGCGTACCAGCTCCAGCTTGCGGCGAAGTGCTCGAGCAAAACGCCCGCGGCGGTCCACCCCGACGGGGCTTTGACCGCAATTCCGGCCAGCAGCCGGGCGTGTCCGGCAGCGTAGGCGGCGGCGCTTGCCAGAATGATCCCCAATCCCAGCCATACGGCCCAGTAATCTTCGGTCTTCCACAACCGCGCCCAGCGCGACTCCCTTTCCTGCATCGCTTCTCCTCCACGGCAACCGGCGGCGCAGCCGCCCGCGGATCGACGCCTGTCGTTGTTTTCTCCGGATTATGGGTTCAGCAGCGGCATGCCCATCAGCGGCCAGATCAGCCACACGAAGAGGCCGAGCAGGGCCATGAGAAGCAGGCTGGCAGGCACGCCGGCCCAAAAGAATTCGCGGGCCGTGAACTGCCGGCTGCTGTATGCGATCGCGTTGGGCGCCGCCCCGAGCAGCAGCATGAAGGGCATACTGGCGGCCGCCATGGTCGTATACAGGACCATCTCCGGCGCGACTCCCAGATAATGCGCGACCACCAGGGCTGCCGGCAGGCAGGCCGCGATCAGAGCAACGTTCACCACGAAATTGGTCAGGATCATCAGAGCCAGGCCCAGGAGCAACAGGAAGGCGACCCCTCCCGTGCCCTGCAGCCACACGAGCGAGGCGACCGCGAGCCAGCGCGCGGCCCCGGTCTGCCACAGGCAGGTTCCCATGCTCAGCGCGCCCCCGAAAAGCAGGGCGATGTTCCAGGGAATCTCTTCGAGATCCTGGATGCTGAGAATGCGGAAAACGAAGAACAGCACGACGGCCGCCACAAACGCCGCGCTCTTGTCCAAACCCGCCAGCGCCGGAACGAGATGCCTCGCGGCCAGGAGAACGAAGGCGGCGCCGACGGCAAGGGCGGCCAGGCATTCGTTGCGCGTCACGGGGCCGAGCCGCTCGTAAAGCGCCCTGGCCCTGGCTGCCAGGCCTGCGATCGCGGGCCTTTCCGGAGGGAACCGGATCAGGCAATAGAGCCACAGCAGCAGGGCCATCCCCCACCCCAGCGGGAGCATGTAGTAGGTCCACTCGAAGAAGGAGATATCACGGCCGGTCAGGTCGCGGTAGAGGCCGGCGGCCACCGGCGCCCGCCCCGAACCGAGCAACGAGGCGACGCTGCAGCTGGCCGCCGCGAAGGCCATGCCGATGAAGAGCCCCTTGCCGAAGCGCGTGGGCCGTTCGCCGTCTTCGTAGAGCGAATGCACCGCCATCAGCAGTGGGAACAGGGTGGCGGCGGCGCTGGTATGGGTCATGACCAGCGTCAGGAGCGCGGTCACGGCGAAGCAGCCGAAATAGAGCATGCGGGTGCGCTCGCCTGCGAGCGCCAGCATCTTGTAGGCGACCCGCTTGGTGAAGCCGGTCTTGGTGAAGGTCATGCCGATCACGAGCGAGGCGAGGACGAGCCACACGGCGGGATCCATGAAGTCGGCGAACGCCTCCCGGGCGGGCCGGATGAAAAACAGGGCCTGGAGGACGCCGATGGCGACGGCGGTTACTCCGATGGGCACGACCTCGGTCGCCCACCACGTCAGCGCCAGCCCCAGCAGGCCGAGCGCCGCCTTGCCCTCGTGCGTCAGCACGAAGCGGTTCCCCGCCGGATCCACCGCATCCGGCCAGGCGGGCAGGGCATACAGGGCGGCGAAGATCCCGATGCCGAGGCACAGGCCGAGGATGCGCCGCCAGTCGACACGGCGTTCCGCCCTGGCGAGCCGGATCGCCGCCTGCTCGGCGCCCACGCCGTCGCTGCGCACCGCCGATTCCCTGTCGGCCATACGATTCTCCGCTCCCGCTCCGGCCGGCGCGTGCCGCCTAGGGCAGCACCAGCTCCGCGATCTCGTGCAGCACGTCGACCGAACGTACCACGCCGACCACCCGTCCGCCCTGGAGCACCGGCAGCATGCTGAGGTCGCTGCGGATCATCTCGTATATGATCTTCATGATCTGGTCGTCGTAATCGACCGTGACGGAGATCGGCACCATGATGTCGCGCACCGGCCGCTCGGCCTGCTCCCGGATTCCCTGGATCATGTTTTCCGAGGTCAGGTCGAACAGGTTGGGGTCCATGTCCATCTCGACGAGGCGCATGCCGTATTCCATCGACGCCGAGGCGAGAAAGCTCGGCAGCAGGCCGCGCAGTATGTCGCGCCGGCGCACGATGCCGAGCAGCTCATAGGCACGGCTGAAGACCAGCACGGCGCGCGGCAGGGAGATGCGGCCGTCGACCTCGATCTGCGAGGCGCGCAGCACCGCGATCGCCTGCCGCAGGGTGTACCAGTCCGGGATGTGCGGGTACTGGTCGAGAGGAATCATGATCTCTCCGGCCTTTTTGGCTGTCATGACGCTGCCCCTTTCCTTCGCCTTGCGCTCCGGCTTCACTTGATGTCGTCGTCCAGCTCGCGCAGGCGGCGCATGATGCCCAGCGGGCTGTCTCCCGTGGCGATCTTCATGATCTCTTCCATTTTCCCCTGGTCGAGCTGGAACTTTTTCTTCAAGCGTTCTTCGTAGGCCTCCTTGAGCACCTTGATGAGATTCTCGAGCTCGTATGGCTTGGGCAGGTAGCCGAAGGCCCCCAGCTTGGTACATTCCACCGCGGAATCCAGGGATCCGTGGCCGGTGAGGATGATCACTTCCAGGTGCTTGTGCTCCTTTTTCAGCAGCTGGAGAACCTCCTTGCCGTCCAGCCCCGGCATCTTCAAATCGAGCAGCGCCAGGTCGAACCTGTCGCTGCGCGCCGCCTGCAGGGCTTCCGCGCCGTTGGTCGCCTTGGTGACGTGGAAGCCGCGGATTTCCAGGCGCTGTGCCAGCGCATTCAGAAACTGGACTTCGTCGTCGACGATGAGGAGTTTGATTTTCTCGGACATGGTCTTGCCTCGCGATGCTCTTTCTCCTGCGGGCGCCCTGCGGGGCCGCTTGGGGTCCTCCGGCGGCGCCTCTCAGCCGCGGCCTGCCCCTGCCGCACCCGCCGGAGGTTCCTGTGTCCCGGCCGGCGATGCGGCCAGCGGCAGATGGATGGTGAAGGTGCTTCCCACGCCATAGGTGCTGGTCACGGAAATATCCCCTCCCAGGCTCTTGATGATCCCGTAGCTTATCGAAAGGCCCAGGCCGGTTCCCTTGCCGACCTCTTTGGTCGTGAAGAACGGGACGAAGATGCGGTCGAGCTGCTCCTGGGTCATGCCGATGCCGGTGTCGGACACGTCGACGCGCACGCGCCCGTGGTCGACCGATGTGGCGATCGTAATCCGGCCGCGCCCGCGGATGGCGTCGATGGCGTTGTTGATCAGGTTCAGGAACACCTGCTCCAGCTGGTTCTTGTCCACGACCACCGGCGCCGCCACGGGCGCAAACTGCCGGACGATCTCCACGTTGGACACGGCGATCTCGTGCATGTAGAATCCCTGCAGGACATCGTCGATCACCTGGTGGATGTCGTACGTCTGCAGGTTCATCTCGCTGCGGCGCACGAACGACAGCAGCTTGCGCGTGATGTCGCGACAGCGGAACACCGCCTCCTGAATGTGATCCAGGCTGGGCTTCAGGTCCTCGATGGACTTGCCGAGCCCGAACGCCGGATTGAGCGCGTCCTGGATCAGCCCGACTTCCTCGCTGATGACGGCCAGCGGGTTGTTGATCTCGTGCGCGATCCCCGAAGCCATCTCGCCGACCGCCGCCAGCTTCGAGGCGTGCAGCAGGTTGTCGGACAGCTCGGCGCGCGTCTTGTCCGCCTCGCGGACTTCGCTCACGATCTTGCGGGCGCGCATGACGATGATGACGAAGATCGCCAGAATGACGACCGCCGAGAAGCCGAACAGGCGGATGAAGCTGGGCCCGCCGAATCCCGTGCCCACTTCGGAGGTGGACTGCACGATCAGGGCCCAGTCGCAGGTGCGCAGCCAGGTATACGCGTAATAGATTTTTCCTCGTTCGGTCTTCAGTACGCCGGCATCGCTCTTGGGCGTGCGCGGCGGGAGGATCGGGGACCGCGAAAGCACGTTCCCCAGCTGGGGCGTCACCACCTGGTAGTCGCCGCTCGCATTGACGATCGAGGTATAGACATCGCTCGGGTGCTCCAGGCGGGTGATGTACTCCAGGAATCGCTCGGGATCGATCGTCGCGCGCAGCACGACGTAGCGCCCGTTGAGCGTGCGGCTCACCGCTATGGTGAAATGCGGCTTCTCGCGGAAGCCGAGGTAGATGTCGGTGATGATGAAACTGTCCTGCTTGCGGCGCAACGCCAGCCACCACGGCTGGCTTCCGTAGTCCCGCTTCTCCAGCTGGGGATAGGGTCCGGCATATTGCGTCTGGATGCCGTCGCTGTCGAAGAAGCCGACGTCGACGAAGGTCTCGCTGTTCTGCTGGAGTGTGGCCAGGAGCGACTGCATGACCGCCGGCGAAGGCGGCAGCTCCAGCTTGGGGTTGTCGATCAGGTTGGAAAGGTTGACCACGCGCTCCCGCAGGAAAAGATCGAGCGTGTTGGCCTGGTTCTCCGCGATCGCCGTCAGGTGCGCCCGCGCGCTCACGTCCAGGATCTGCCGGTATTGGATGGCGAAATAGACGGTGAGAACCACCATCGGTAGGAGGTAGGTCAGGACGAGGCGCAGCAGGTTCCTGCGCTGCAGCTGCTGGTAATAGCGCTCGTTGTGGAGGATCGGGTCGGGATAAACATGAGCGCGTGGCGATGAATCCATGGAAGACCGGACGGCCGCTGCCGCCTTTCGTTTGCGCACGCTACGTTAAACAATCGCGGCCGCCCGCGTCAACTACAACAGCCGGGACGGCACGCGCCGGCCCGTCCGAGGCCGGAGCGTACCGAGTTGGGGCTCGACTGTGCTATTCTGCCCGCCGCAGCGGAAGGCGGCCGCCCGGCGATGGCCGAAGTCGGCGCGAGAGCGCGCCACCCGAACGCGCGGCCGGTCTTTCCGGGCCCGACAGGAGGGCGCTTCATGATTGCCGGAATCCGGGGATTGCGGCCCTGCATGCGACGCATCGCGGTATGCCTGGCAGCGTGCGTGCTCGCAGTGCTTCCCGGGCTTTCGGAGAAACCGGGCCGCCGGCCGTCCCGCGCGGCGGCGGAAATCGGCGCCTTCCAGGCCGGCCGGGAATCGGGCGCAGGGAACGGCTATCTCATCGATCTGGCGGCCGCGAACGGTGGGGTCTTTCTGCTGGGTGCCGCCGAAATCGACAACTACTTGGAAAACAAGCACCTGGCGGCCGAGGACGACTGGCTGCTGGCGCTGCTCAACGATCGCGGTGAGTCCATCGGAACAAGACGCATCCGGAATCCCGGCAGACTGTCGCCCATCGTCTCCTCTGATCAAGAACTGCCGTTCACGGTGAAGGTTCCCGCCGTCGAAGGCCTTGCCGCGGTCGCCGTTTACGACCAGGACCTTGTCGAGCGGCTCCGGATCCCGATCGACAGCCGCTTCAGGGATTGGGCCGCGGCGAACCGCCGCGAATTCCTGGCGCTCGATCGTGAGAACCGCCGGTTGCTGGGCGAAGCCCGGGCAGGCAGCCTCACGGGAGCGGCTCGCCGGCCGGGCGGGGAAACTCTGCATTTCGAAGCCCTTCCCGAAGATATGCGCCGGCAGATAAGCCAGGAGATCGCCCTCGAGCTGGCGGCGCTGGCGGAGTCGGGCGTGCAGCCTGCCGGCCGCGCCGCGGCCGAATTCGAGCCGGGAGTTCAGTATTCGGTATCGGGCAGAGTCTATGGGGAAGGGCAGGCGCCCCTGGCCGGCGCTTACCTTCTGCTGCGGCAGCTCAGCCCCGCGACCACGGCGGCGCGCAACTGGACTGCCAGGAGCGACGGCAACGGGAGATACTCCTTTTTGGTGCCCGGCAATCTCGTGCCTTCCAGCTTTGTCCTCTCGGCCTACGCGTCTTCCTATGTGCTCCAGTCCGTCGGCCTCGAGATTCGGGGGGATACGTCCTACGACTTCCAGCTCCTCGGAGGGAACGAGATTTCGGGGATCGTGAAGGATGCATCGGGAAATCCCCTGCGCGGCGCGCGCGTACGGGCGTTCGCCTCCGGGATGTTCGTCAATTCCGGGCTGACCACCAGCGACGGCCGATACTCTTTTCGCGTGCCCGAAGGCGTCTACGAGATCGAGGCGCTTCCTCCGGCCAATACGAACCTGGCGCCCGCCGCCATGAAGAATATCGCCGTCGCAGCGTCGTACGCGGCGGATTTCCAGCTGCCGCGCGCCGAGGGAGTCCTGGCCGTCACGCTCAGGTTCCCCAGCGAGGCCGTGCATGGCCGGTTTGCGAGCAAGTCCCTGGTGCGGTTCGAACTCCATCGATGGGGGATGACCGTGTATGCGGGCAGCGGCATGACCGGGGCGAGCGGCTACGACGACGCGACCGGAAAGTATTACCGCTCGTATTTTCTCTATCTGCGCAACGGTTCCTACTCTCTGACGGCCTATCTTGCCGGATGCCGTCCCATCGCGGCCGGCACCGTCCATGTCGACTCGGAAACCGCGATCGCCCTGGATGTGCCGCAGCCCTTCCTGTGGACCGGCCGGCTTGTGGGAGCCGACGGCGCGCCGCTTGCGGGTATGAGCGTGCAGTCCTATACGGATCTGGCCCGGGAATATGAAGCGACGACCACGGATGCCCAGGGGCGCTTTTCGATATTGTACACGCCGGGCGGATTCGTCAAATTCTTCAGCGATCCCGGCAGCCGCAATATTCTGCGCACGGAGCGCATCGGCGCGGTGACGGCGGACCGATACGAGGACGTCGTTCTCGACGCCTTCCCCCCGTTCGAGGATACCGGAACGCCCCTGACGCAGATGTACGGCACGCCGGACCGGGAGAACCGCTGGAATATCGTGATGATCGGCGACGGCTACACCGGGATCAGCGAGAGCTACACCGACGTCAACGGCAACGGGCGGTGGGACGGCGTGCTCTATTACGATCTCAACCAAAACGGGCTCTGGGACACCGGCGAACCCTACCAGCGCTATGGAACGGCATCGGCCCCCGTCAACGGGACCGACCCGCGCATCAAGAACGAACCCTTCGTCGACCTGAACGGGGACGGCGTTCCCAACCTCCGGGACCAGGAGCTCTTCGACCGGAATACCCTGGATACGGCGCGCTCGCTCTTCGGTCAGGATCTGTGGCGGCATCATCGGGAGGCCTTCAACATCTTTCGCATCCGCCTGGTCTCGCGCCAGGCGGGCCACGACGTGCGGGACGCAGGCGGCACGACCGTCATCCAGCGCGACACCGTGCTGGGAACCTATCTGGACACGCCGTCGCGCGGTTATCTTTTCCATGCGAATACCACGCTGGTGTCCCAGTACATCAATCAGTATGTCCCCGAGTGCGACACCCGGATCGTGCTGGTGAATCAGCCCATCCGCATGGGGCGCGTCAGTTCCTACATATTCCAGTACGGCGGCGACGTTCCCACGCTGTGCAACGATTATGTGATCGCCCATGAAATGGGGCACAACGTCGGGCTTCTGGCCGACGAGTATACGGAATACCAGGAGACCTATGCGGGCAACGAGTCGGCATCGCGCAACATCACGGCGCTGCGCGATCCGGAGACGATTCCCTGGAGGGCCTTCCTGACGCCGGGCAAGGAAATCCCCAGTTGCCCCGGCTCGGGCGGAGTGGGCCTTTTTGAAGGCGCCGGATACTATACCGGCGGGCGGTATCGACCTACCGAGTATTGCATGATGGTCAGCGGCAATCGCTACTGCCCGGTATGTACCAACGAGATCGAGATCCGGCTGGCCGACATCAGTGCCGCGGTGCCCGAGGTTGCCGCCTTGGGACCGGCCGGCGCCGTTTCAGGCTTGTATCCGCGATTCGAATGGCAGGTGTTTCCCGGCGTGTCCCATGCGCTCGTGGAAGTCGAGTCTGCCGACGGCAGCCGCCTGGTGGCCTCCTACGATGTCTACGGCGACAGCCTGGTTCTGCCGTTTCCCCTGGCGGAAAACCAGGAGTATCGCTGGCGCATCCGGCCGGCATCGGCCGGCCGCTGGGGGAACTGGTCGCCGTGGACCTATTTCACGCCCGTCCCGGCCGCGCCCGCTTACCTCGCGTTTTTTCCGCGGATAGTCGCCGGCGGCGACTACGAGACCGTCCTGACCGGGATCAATGCGGGCGCCACCGCTTCCGGCGTCGACGTCGCCCTGCTTGGGCGCGACGGCCGGCCCTTTGCCGGCCTGCCCGCGGCGCCTTACAATCCGGCGCACTTCAGCGTTCCCTCCATGGGGACCTTTCGGCTGCCCTTGCGGCTTGCAGGCGGGGTCGAGGTCGGCTACGCGCGCATAGCGAGCGAAGCCGCCGTCGGCGGGAGCGCCCTTTTCCGCCTGTTGCGCGGCGCGCGTGTCCGCTGTGAAGCCGGGGTGGGACTTTCCAGGGCGACACGCCGCTGCGTGATCTACGTCGACAACACCCGGAACGCCGCCGGCGGCTATGCGCTCGTCAATGGGAGCAGCGCCGCATCGGAACTGCAGATGATCCTGCGCGACGCGGACGGAAAGGTCGTCGGCAGCGCCGGCTTGACCCTGGATCCCGGCGAGCACCTCGGCGAGTTCGCCTTTGAGCGCTTTCCCGCCGCGGCGCCGTTCGGATTCCTGGGGACTCTCGAGGTCATCTCCAGCCGCGAGATCGCGGCGCTTGCCCTGCGATACGACAATCTGCACCTGCCCGAATCCGAACATGTGTTTTCGAGCGCGCCGGTGCTCGTGGACGAGATGTCGACCGAGCTCTATTTTCCGCAGGTTGCCGACGGGGGCGGCTTCCGCACCGACCTGGTTCTGATGAACGCACAGGACGTCGCGACCTCTGCCCGGCTCGATTTCTATCGCAGCGACGGAACTCCCATGGCCCTGCCGATAGGGGGCACCGAATACACCTCGATGGATCTTCACCTGAATGCGCGCGGCACGGTCTGTCTGGTCACCGACGGCACCGCGGCCGGCGTCAGGGCCGGCTGGGCCAGGGTGACGTGCCCGAATCCGATATTCGGGTGCGCCGTTTTCCAGACGCGCGATCGCACCCGGATCCTGTCCGAGGCGGCCGTGGTTTCCTCTCCCGCGGCGACGCGTTTCTTGACTTATGTGGACAGCAAGGGGACGGCGGGATCGGGAATGGCGATTTGCAACCCCAATGCCGAGCCGGTATCGCTCACGCTCCGCCTGCGGCGCAGCGACGGGAGGATCGCCGCCGGCGCTTTCCTGATGCTGCCCCCGGCGGGCCATACGGCCCGGTTCTTCACCGAGTGGTTCCCATACGGGTTCGACGAGTTCGAAGGTTCGCTGGAGGTGGTTGCCGGCCGCCCGGTGAGCGCCGTGGCGCTGCGTTTTGACAATCCCGGCGGAGACGTGTTCGCGAGCCTGCCCGTGGTGATCCCGCGCTGACCTGCGGGCACGCTGCGCGGGCCGATGCGGCGCCCTGGCGCCTCTGGTATATTCATAGGCCATGGAGAGAAATGTCGATCAGGTGGCGGCGCGCGTGGCCGAGCTGCGCAAGGAAATCGAGTACCACAACTACCGGTACTACGTTCTCGACGATCCGGTGATCAGCGACGCCGAATACGACCGGCTCTTCCGCGAGCTCCTGGAGCTCGAGCGGGAGTATCCGGAGCTGGCTTCGCCCGACTCGCCGACGCAGCGCATCGGCGCCGAGCCGCAGGAGCGCTTCCAGAAGGTGGCCCATCGCGCCCCCATGCTGAGCCTGGCGAACGCCTTCGACGAGGAGGAGCTGCGCGCCTTCGACCGTCGGGTGCGCAATCTGCTGGGCACCGACGACGTCGATTTCGTCACCGAGCTGAAGATCGACGGCAACGCCGTTTCGCTGACGTATGAGGACGGCTTCCTGGTGCGCGGCGCGACGCGCGGCAACGGCCTGGTGGGCGAGGACGTGACCGCGAATCTCAAGACCATACGCTCGATACCGC
>Ga0209102_1000490_pt1 | contig 26199 bp, 22 predicted proteins | sample ConPoolayeHmetaG_FD_185483 | JGI IMG/M metagenome (GOLD analysis project Ga0209102, IMG submission 185483) | Hot spring microbial mat communities from California, USA to study Microbial Dark Matter (Phase II) - Cone Pool mat layer H metaG... ...
TTTGAGGATGCAGAATTTGACGAAAGACCTTTTGCAAGGTTAGTCTCAGAGGCGATTAAGTCCGAGCACAAGGAATATTTGGTTAAGATAGATGAAGGTGAAGCATTAGAAAAATTGATTAATTATTTTGATGAACCTTTTGCGGATTCCTCTTTGATTCCCACATATTATGTTTCTCTGGTGGCAAAAGAAAATGTTAGCGTTGTCCTTTCCGGCGATGGGGGGGATGAGCTCTTCGGAGGATACAACTGGTATACCTGGCTTCTCTCTCTTGAGAGAGTGAAGAGGAGACTTGGCCCTTTAACGAACTATATTGCTCGAGTTGGTAGATTTCTTCCTGAAGGATTCAAATGGAGACATTTTCTTTCGGTTCTCAACCTGAATGATGCAGAGCAGTTTTTAGAGAGGCTTTCCTTTTTTAAGAGAGAAGAAAAAGAAAAATTGATTAAGGATGAGTGGCAGAATAACTTAGTGGATAAAGATGCTGAAGAACGATTTATGTCTTTTTTTAATTCTCTGGAGGGGAGCCTGCTGGAGAAGATGAGCATGACCGATTTTCATTATTATTTGCCTGATGACATCTTGACTAAAGTAGACAGGTCGAGCATGGCTGTTTCCCTTGAGACTCGTGTCCCTTGGCTCGACCATAATTTGGTGGAATTCGCCTTTTCTCTTCCTCAGGAATTAAGAATATATAAAGGCTGCAGAAAATATCTCCTTAAGGAGCTGGCAAGGAGAATTCTCCCTAAAAATTTTGTTCTGGAAAGGAAACAAGGGTTTTGCATTCCTCTTGCGAAATGGATGAAAGGAAAACTTGGTGATCTCCTGAGAGATGAGTTACAAGGACCAGTTTTCACTCAAATCCTCGATGCTCATTATGTAAAAGATTTATTATCCAAGATAAATAAAACAAACAATGTCGAGTTGGGAGCAAAACTATTCGCTGTTCTTATCTTTTGCATGTGGTACAAAAAATGGGTGGTTAAGGAATGAACATTCTCTGGTTTATAGACAAGGAACTCGACCTTTCTTTCAGTACCTCGGCAAGGATTGCAGGCGTAAAATATTTAGAGAAGAAGCATTCTGTTTCCCTTATCTCAGGCTATAAAGATAGAGAAAAAGATTTTGAGATAAAAGGATGCATTTATTTTTTAAAAAAAATAAACCTCCCTTTCTTAAAGACAGCCTCTTTTTATCGGCAACAGTTGAAGTTTATTGATAATTATGAAAGGTTGAATGGGGTAGATATAATCCTCCTTAATTCATCAAATTTGTTTTTATTTAGGAAATTACTAAAATTAAAGAAGAGGTATGGATTCAAGGTTATCCTGGATGTAAGGACGCTGCCTGTGGATTCTAACCCTCTTAAGAGATGGATAAATGATTTCTTTTTGAGGAAGAGCCTCCATCTTGCAGCAAGAAATTTCGAAGGAATAACGTATATTACTGAGGAAATGAAAAAATTTTGCCTTTCTAATTATAATCTTCCTGAGCATTCTTTCCAAATCTGGGGTTCTGGAGTGGATCCACAAATATTCAAACCCTCAATTTCTCACTTATCCTCACGAGAATATAGGTTGATGTACCATGGTCAGGTTGCGAGGAATAGAGGCTTACAAGGTGTTATCCAAGCGCTAAATATTTTGGGCGATGAAGAGATATGTTTTCATATTCTTGGTGCAGGGGAAGGACTTGTTGAAATGAAAAAACTGACTAAGAAACTCGGGCTCGAGGGTAGGGTTCTCTTTCATTCCCCTGTTTCTCTCTCAGAAGTCCCTTATTACATCAATTCAATCCATGCGGGAATACTTCCTTTTCCCCACTGGAGAGGCTGGAATACAAGTTCGCCTCTTAAACTCTTTGAATACTTGGCTTGTGGAAAACCGGTAATCGCCACAGATATTCCGGCTCATTCAAATGTACTTAAAGGAAAAGATTTTGTTTTTTGGATCTCAGGTTCTTCTCCTGAAAGAATAGCTAGCGCGATAAGAGAGGCCAAGGAAAGAAAGACAGAATACAGAAGATTGGCAGAAGAAGCAAGAAAGTTTGTAGAGATGAATTTTACCTGGGAGAGACAGGTGAAAAAACTAGAGGAATTTTTGGAAGGTCTTTGATGCAGGTTTCGTTTTCAAAATGGCAAAATTCTTTGATTTTTCATCTTTTTATTCTTTTCTTTCTCAGCTTTCTTTTAAGCCGGGCCATAGTCAACCGGAATTATAATTTGATGCTCACCGTGGCAATTGGGTTTATTCTATTTCTTATTCTCAAGTCAAATATTTTATCCATAATCATCATCCTCATTCTTTCATTTTTTGGTAATTGGCTAGAGGCGATTGGATACCTCCCAGCACAATTCAACTGGCTTTCTGAAATTGTCATCGTGCTTCTTATTATTAAGAGTTTTAGCCTGAAGGCCTTCAAGAAAGAGGAAATTAAGCTGAAATTTTCTGGAATTTTTATTTTATTTCTGCTTATATCTTTCGTTTCCTATCTTTTGAATTCAATTAGTTTTCTCCATTTTGCACTTTTTTTAAGGCTTGTTGGGCGCTATTTTTTGCTTTATCTAGCCACAGTGAATCTCGACCTTGACCAGAAAACCATTTTGTTGATCAATAAAATAATCATTTTCCTTTTTCTCATTCAGATTCCTACGGCATTTATCAAAATGCTCATCTACGGGCAGGGAGAGCAGGCTATTGGGACCTATGCTCTTCATGGAGGAGACCTTTCTACGTGTATTCCTCTTATGGCAATAAGCTTCTTAATTTCTTTCTATTTCCTTTATAAACCGTCAAGAACATATTTAGTTTTAATTTTTTGTTTTATAGCTTTCGGGCTTGTTGGAGGAAAAAAGGCCCTAATCCTCTTTGTGCCTATTCTTGTCTTTTTCTTAAGCTTCTTTTTTAAGAAAAGCATGAAAGAAATAATGAGATACTTCGTCTTGGGGAGTTTGATCATTCTCCTTACGGGTTTTTTCTCGATGAAATTAATAGAAAGATTGAACCCTCAACGAGAAAGAGGCGGAGAAATAAGCTTGAATTACCTCAAGGATTATTTCCTACGATATGCGACAGAAGGGCAGAGGTCCTATTCCATAGGAAGAATTGCTACTACAAGGAATGTATTTTCAATTTTAAAGGATGGTGGATTTGAAAGCTTTTTCTTCGGTCTAGGACCAGGAAGTTATATTGAAACGAGATTTAAAGACTTGAAAACTACGCTTAAAGAAAGGGGAGAGTTGCCCATAATATATGGAATAACAGGCTTCACCTGGCTTGCCTTACAGGTTGGTCTTTTAGGGGCGATTATTTATCTTTTTATTTTCTACCGTATTCTTGTCGAGTGTCATTCTCATTTTGAAAGAGAGAAGAATGCCTACTGGAAATCTTTTGGCTTGGGAATGGTAGGTTTTTCTTTTGTGATGCTCTTCATCAACATTTTTTATTCTCCTGTGCTAACGGACGACCTTTTTCCGATGATATTCTTTTTACTCGTTGCTTTTTTTCTCAAGGGTAGAAAAAACCAAGAGAATCAAGGACCTTCCTGAAACGATGAAAAAAAGAAGCAAAGATGGCTCAAGGATTGAATTTTAAGATGGGTGGGGAAAGGTAATTTCCTTTTAAGGCCTAAGATGTCAAGCTTATCTAAGTCAAATAGTTTAAACTTAAAAAAAGAAGGTCTTTTCAAGTAGACGCGATGGAAAAGACAAGGATTGCCTTGATCGGACCTGTAATGTGTAACTCTGGGATTTCTTCAGTAGTGGATACGTTGCTCCAGAGTAAGATTCTTGCAGAGAATTATAAGTTTGAAAAATTTAATTCATCAAATTACAGGGATAGCCAGCCCCTGGTTAATTTTTTATCATTTTGGAAATCATTCATTAAGTATTTTTATTTTTTAGTACGGAGAAGGATAAGCATTGCTCATATTCATTCCTCCCATGGGAAAAGTTTTTATCGAAAATTCTTTTTCGTCCTCGTTTCTTCTTTATTTAAGGTAAAGACTATCTTTCACCTTCATTCCAGTTTGTTCGATGAGTTTTTTATCTCAGCCGAAGGAATAAGGAAAAAGCTGATTGAATATGTTTTTAGAAAGGCAGATGCTGTTATCACCCTTTGTGAGGATTGGAGAGAGAAATTGGAAATGAAATACCGGCTTGGGAAACACCTGGTTATATACAATCCGGTTTCCTTAACTGAAAGAGAAGTGAGAGATAATAGAGAAAGAAAGTCAGGGCTAATTCTTTTTTTAGGTTTTTTGATAAAGACAAAAGGCATCTATGACCTGATAGAGATTGCTAAAAGATTGAGTGAAGAGAAGGTGCCTTGCAAGTTATTAGTCTGCGGAAAGGGCAGAGAAGAGAAAAGTTTTCTCCAGAAAATAAAAGAAAATTCATTGAAAAACGTAGAATTTAAAGGTTGGGTTTCGGGTCAAGAAAAAACAAAGATTCTTAAGGAGTCTGAAATATTCTTCCTGCCCTCATACCAGGAAGGAATTCCCATGGCTCTCCTCGAAGCCATGAGCTATGGTTTGCCCATCATCTCAACAAGGGTTGGAGGAATACCCGAGGTGGTGAGAGAAGGAGAAAATGGCTATCTACTCCAACCTGGAGACATAAATGGGTTTGTTAAAAGGATTAGAAGTCTCCTTGGAGACCAAGAAAGAAAAGAATCATTCGGCAAGAGAAGCAGAAGCCTTGCTGAAAGATTCGAAAAGGAACTTATTTCTAAAGAGCATTTAAAGCTCTATGAAAGCCTCTTAGGTAGGGTTAGAAATGAAGCAAATAATTCAGAACTATCGCACAGGAAAACTTGAAATAAAGGAAGTTCCACCCCCCATGTTAAGGAAAGGGGGTGCAATTGTCAGGGCTCTCTTCTCTCTTATCAGCCCCGGTACTGAGAGGGCAACAATGGAGATTTCAAAGAAATCTCTTCTGGGAAAAGCAAGGGCTCGACCTGACCTTGTTAGACAGGTTATTTCTACCGCCAAAAGGGTGGGAGTAAAAAAAACAATCGAGATAGTCATGGATCGTCTTAATACTCCTGTTCCCTTGGGATATAGCCTCTCCGGGATTGTAGAGGAACTTTCTTCAGAAGTAACAGGAGTGGGTGTTGGAGACCTCGTAGCGTGCGCAGGGGCAGGTTATGCAAGTCATGCCGAGGTTGTCTTTGTCCCTATTAATCTCTTAGTTAAAGTTCCTGAAGGGGTAAGTGAGGAAGAAGCAGCCTTTACTACTTTAGGAAGCATAGCCTTACATGGCGTAAGGCAGGCAAATTTGAGTATAGGTGATAGAGTAGGAGTGATTGGATTGGGTCTTGTAGGTCAAATAACAGTGGCCCTGCTTAAGCTCCATGGGTGCCAAGTGTTAGGAGTTGATCTCAGAGAATATGCCGTTGAGGCCTCCCAAAAAATGGGCATAGACTTGGGCTTGTTGAGGAACCTCCCAGGGTTTCATGAAAAGGTAAGAGAATTTTCAGGAGGAAAGGGATTGGATGCAGTCATCATTACCGCAAGCAGTCATTCGAACGACCCCTTTGAGCTCGCTTCAGAATTGTTAAGGGACAGAGGCACATTAGTTATAGTAGGTGGAATAAAGATGGAGATAGAAAAGTCAATTTCAAGCCTTTTCTATCAAAAAGAAATTGAAATCAAGTTTTCACGATCCTATGGGCCCGGAAGATATGACCCCAACTACGAGGAGAAAGGAATAGATTACCCAATTGGATATGTTCGCTGGACTGAAAAACGAAACATGGAATGTTTTCTTGAAATAGTCTCTTCACGCAAGATTGATTTGAGTACTTTGATCACCCATGTTTTTCCCTTTGATCAGGCGATTGAAGCTTATAAGCTCATAAGCTCTCAAGAGCCATTTCTTGGTGTGCTTTTAAAATATCAGGAAAAAAAAGAGAAAGAAAAGATTACACCCACTTTAATCCTAAAGGCCACTCCTCTTTCTGGGAAAATAGGAGTTGGGGTATTAGGAGCGGGACATTTTGCTCAATCTAATCTCCTCCCCTATCTCAAAAAGATTTCAGATGTGGAACTAGTGGGTCTTTGTACTTCAAGGGGTATAATGAGCCAAAGTGTGGGCGAAAAATTTGGATTCGCCTATTGTACTCAGGATCCTCATCAAATATTGAATGATGAGAGGATTAAGGTAGTTTTCATTGCTACTCGGCATGATTCTCATGGGAAGTATGTGATAGAAGCTCTCAAGAGAAAAAAACATGTTTTTGTAGAGAAACCTCTTACCCTCGATGAAGAAGAGCTCAGGGAAATAATTCATGCCTATGAGCTGTCGCGGCATGAGCAGGCCCTCCATCTTATGGTAGGTTATAACCGAAGATTTGCTCCACTGAGTTTAAAATTGAGAAGTGTCTTTGAAGAAATCAATAGTCCGTTGCTCATTATTTACAGAGTCAATGCTGGATACCTTTCTCCTGAAAGCTGGTATCAAGACCCTGCTCAGGGGGGAAGGCTGGTTGGAGAGTGTTGTCATTTTATAGATTTCGCTCAATTTCTATCTTGCTCTTACCCCATTCGAGTAGTGTCTTATGGAATTCTTGATAAGGATAAACCATCTTTTCTCTGCGATAATTTGATCATCCTCATTCAAATGAAGAATGATTCCTTAGCCTCTATCCTCTATACTTCGATGGGAGATCCATCTCTTCCAAAAGAAAGAATTGAGGTTTTTGCAGGTGCTTCCTCTGCAATTTTGGATGATTTTAAATCATTGCTCTGCTATAGAGAGGGAAAGAAGAAAAAATACAGACAAATTCCCCAAGATAAAGGACACAGAGCAGAAATAGAAATTTTCGTAAGAGCGATAAAGCAAGGTGATGCTTCCCCGATTGAATTTGAAACTTTAGTAAAGACATCTCGAACTACCTTTGCTGCCCTAGAGAGTTTAAAGAGCAGAAAGCCAGTTGAATTATGAACTTTTTATGTGGATGAAAGTCGATTGCATAGTTTTTTGGAAGACCTTAATTTTAAAAAATGAGAATGCTTAGCTTAATTAATAAGATGAGTAGCCTGAACTGGTACTTCTGGAGGATAAGAAAAATTTCAATTCTTGAATACCCCTATAGAATTAATCAATTAATTAAAAGAAGGGTCGATAAATTAAGAGTTCATAAACCTTTCATGCACGAATTTCGACCTCTGAAAGCTTTATTTTCAGGGAGGGATTTTTCAGATATTTTAGAATATTTTCCTCAGCTGGAGGAGAAAATTCTCAACAAGGCAGAAGACATTCTCAATCATAGATTCGAAATATTTGGAATACAAAAACATTTCGGGGAAAAGATTGATTGGCATCTTGATCCCAAGACAGAGAAATCATGGCCGATGAAGTTTTGGGGCGATATCGACTACAGAAATGGAAAAACATACGGGGGAATAAAATTTGCCTGGGAATTGAACCGTCTCCATCATTTTCCTCAGCTTGCGCTTGCTTTTTTAATTTCTGGAAGAGCCGAATATAAAGAGGAGATATTTCGTCAGATGCGCTCATGGATGCTCTCTAATCCATATCCTCAAGGAATCAACTGGATTATGGGGATCGAATCGGGGATAAGAATCGTAAATGTTTTTTTCACTTTTAAATTTTTAGGTGAAGAAGGGATCCCTTCCCCAGAATTTAGCCTGATTAATGAATTCATGTTTCAACATGCAAGACATATTTTTCGATTTCCTTCAAAGTATTCATCCTCTGCAAACCATTCCCTGGCAGAGGCGCTGGGATTATTTGTTTCCGGGGCATATTTTTCAGGGATGAAGAAGTCTCGAAAATGGAAAATTTTTGGAAAAAAAGTGCTTGAGAAGGAAGTCTTGCGTCAAGTTTATCCTGATGGAAGTCACTTTGAACACTCTATCTTCTATCTTCAATTCGTTCTTGACATTTTTTTGGTTTATTATCTTCTCTGCAAAGAGATGGATGAAGAACTACCTCCCTTCTTTGAAAAAAGGTTGAAATCAGCGTTTAACTTTATTTCTCATCTTTTAGATAAAGAAGGGAATTATCCTCAAATTGGAGATGAAGATGAGGGGTATCTTTTGAAACTCTGGTTCGGGAGACATAACAACTTTGTTTCCCTTCTCAACACGGGAGCCGTGCTCTTTTCAGAACCGACTTGGATACAGGAAAATGCTGAGTATGACTTAAAAACTTTTTTACTCCTAGGAAAAGAATCGAAGAAGATATGGGATGAATTGAGGAAGAAAAAAAAACATTTTTCTTTTGAGGCTAATTATTTTCGGAACTCGGGTTTAGCCGTTATTAGAGATAGAAGTGAGCTTGATATCCTTTTTGTGGGTAATAGCGGTCCTTTGGGAATGCGTCCCCTCGCTGCCCACGGTCATTCGGACGCTCTGAGTTTTTGGATTTCAGTGAAGGGAAGGCAGATGTTTGTTGACCCAGGAACATATCTCTATCATGGTGGGGGCAGATGGAGGTCATATTTTCGTTCTACATCTGCCCATAATACGATCAGGGTAGATCAAAGAGACCAGGCGACTATCGTAGCCGACTTTATATTTAAAGATTTCTATAGAATTGAAGATGTATTTTTCAAGGAATTTAGGGATGTGGTGGTTTGGTGTGCCACTCATAATGGTTATTTGCGCTTAACTGACCCTGTTTGGCATAAGCGAGAAGTTTTCTATTGGAAGAAAGAAAAATTACTAGAAATCATAGATAATATTATTTGTAAGAAGGAACATCTCCTTGAGATATTCTTTCATTTTCATCCTGAATGTTGTGTTGTTGGCGGAGAAGATGGTTGTTTCATAACGTCAAATGGAGCGAAGGCTAGATTAAAATTAGATTCTGGGTGGAGAAGAAAAATATTAGTCAAGGGTAGCTTTAATCCCTTTGGAGGATGGTATTCATCTAGTTTTAATCGTGTTCAGGAATCGTTTACTCTCGTTGCAGAGGCAAAGATAAGTGGAAATAAATCTTATAAGACTGAAATAATTTTTTGAGATAAAAAATTGGAGCTTTTGAACATTTTTTGGATAAAGAAGTCAAAAAAGAAAAAACAGGACAAATTAAAAAGGAAAAAAGCAAAAAAGGCTCTGATTTTCATTGAAGACGGTTCTTTCACTTATGATAACAGAGTTAGACGAGAGGCACAGACGCTCATTGAAGCAGGATGGTTTCTTTCTGTGATCTCCCCGAGAAGTGATGTTGACCCTTGGGTGAGGAAAATTAACAAGAGACTTTATCTCTATTTTTATCCAAAGCCCACTTTTAAATCTCTTTATGGCCACATCTTAGAAACATTATTTTCTCTATTTCTTGGGACCTTGCTTTCTATTTGGGTCTTGATTAGACATGGATTCTCAGTCTTTCATGCCTGTAATCCTATGGATATCGTGTGGATGATTGCCTTACCTTATAAAATACTGGGAAAGAAATTTATTTATGATCAACATGACCTTGTTCCTGAGTTAATCTTGACCAGAGATGTGAAGAAAAGAAAGAGCTTACTCCTCAAAATGATTTTATTTTTTGAAAAACAGTCTTATCGACTGGCTGATTGTATCATTGTGGTTAATGAGTCATTTCGAAAAATTGCAATTTCAAGGGGGCAAAAACCAGAAGAAAAGATATTCGTAGTGAGGAATGGCCCCGATTTAAACAACTTTAAGATTGTTCCTCCCAAGAAAATAAGAAAGCCTGTGGGGGAATTGTGGGTTGGTTATCTGGGAAACATGAACCCACAAGACGGAGTTGAAAATCTGTTGAAAGCAGCTCATCTCATTTTGAAAAAACACTTAAGGAAAGATATGAAATTCATTCTTATTGGCGGTGGGAGCTCTTTTCCCGAGATTTTAAAAGAATCAAAAAAATTGAAAATAAACAATGCAGTGATATTTACAGGAAAGCTGTATGGGGAAGAGCTACTTGAAATCCTATCAGCATGCGATATCTGCGTCCAACCCGATCCTTTAAATCCATTGAACGATATCTCCACAATGAATAAGGCACTTGAATACATGGCACTTGAAAAACCAGTTGTCGCCTTTGATTTGAAGGAAACGAGGGTCTCATGTGGAGATGCAGCTTTGTATGTTACTCCCAATGATGTGGAAGAATTGGCGGAAAAGATATTGATTCTTGCTGATAATCCCCGGCTAAGGGAGTACTTGGGGAAAAAGGGGAGGGAAAGAGTAGAAAGAGGTTTTTCTTGGGCTTATTCTGCCCCCAATCTCATCCTCGCCTATGAGAGAGCACTTAATCCCAGAGAAGGATGGAGAGAAAGAGGTTTAGAAAGTTAGATGTTGATGGAAGAAGGAATTAAAGGTTTTTCTTCTGGATGGGAAGTTTTGCTTTTTATCTCTCGAAAATTAGTTTTTAAGCTTTAAGGTTGAATTTTATATCTATATGTAATATAAAAAATTAATAGAGAAAGGGAAAGGAAGGTTAATCTCTAATTCTCCCTTTAGAAATTGAAAAGGATGACGATATGTATGATGTAATCATCATAGGTGCTGGACCAAGCGGACTTAACTCTGCAAGGAGATTGGCCAAAAAGGGGCTGGATATTTTAGTTTTAGAAAAAAAGGAAAAAATAGGGAGTCATGTTGTTTGCACTGGAATCGTGAGTGTTGACGCTTTCACTGAATTTGGCCTTTCTCCAAGTTCCATCTTGTTACCAATAGACAAGATAAAGTGGGTCTCACCAAGAGGTAATGAGCTTTTGTATGAACACCCGCGGCCTTTTGCTTATGTGGTTGATAGAGAGAAATTTGATAAGAACCTTTATGAAGAAGCGAAGCTTTTGGGAGTGGATGTTATTCTTCACAGTGAAGTTGTGGATATCGTTTATAGAGATGGTTATCTAGAAGTGGAGGTTATGAGAGAAAAAAAGTATAAACAAAAATTCCGTGCTCAAATAGTAATAATTGCTTCGGGTATAGATTATCGTTTGAATAAAAAGCTAGGACTTGGTATCCCGAGAAATTTTCTTTACGCTGTCCAGGCAGAGCTCAATCTCGAAGAGTTTGTTTTTCCCCATGTCTTTGTGGGAAGGGAGATCGCCAAGGGCGCCTTTGCTTGGGCTGTGCCAATAAAAAATTCTATGGTAAGAATTGGTTTGATGACAGAGGAAAATTCAAAGGAGTGTTTTAAGAGGCTGCTGAAAAAATATTTTCCGTTTGAGGTAAATAATCTAGATAAAGCCAACATTCAATATAAAACAATTGCCCAAGGAATAGTGTCTCCCACATACGGAAGGAGAGTCTTGAGCGTAGGAGAAGCGGCGGCTCAAGTTAAGACGACGACGGGAGGAGGAATCTATTTCGGTCTTCTTTGTTCAGAAATTGCTTCTCAGGTTGTGAATAGATTGTTTGAGATTGGTAATTTTGAGAAAAGCGAACTGAGTGAATATGAGAGGTTGTGGAAAAAAGCTATCCAGAAAGAAATAATTGTAGGCTATTATACAAGAAAGATTTGCGGGAAATTCAGTGATAATCAGATTGACAAGATGTTTAAAATTGCCCAGAGTGACGGTGTCATTCCTCTAATAAAAGAAAGAGGTGATTTTGACTGGCACAGTGGTCTACTTTTAACTTTGATGAAGAGAATCCCTGTTTTTCAAATGATAAAGACCTGTTTCGAAAGAGAATAAAAAGAGTAAATCCCCAAGATGAAAAAAAGTAAATTAAGTATTTTCGTCTTTATGTTTTTATCTTTTATGACTTCAAGTTACATTTGTGCGCAAAGTTATCGAGCATTTAGAGCCGATGTAAGCCAAATTTTAGAAAGGGCAAGATGGCAAATAGGCCCTTTTCGTGTTCATCCAGGCATAGAACTTAGAGACATTGGATACGATGATAATGTATATTTAGAGCCAGAGGATAGAGAGCCAGTCTCTGACTATACTGGCACATTTTCCGGCTATCTCAACGTTTACATGCTTTACAAGAATTGGCTCATATTTTCACTCTCAGAAAATCCTGAGTATGTTTATTTTATATCCGAAAAAAATCAGAGGGCATTCAATAACAGCTTAAGTCCTGGTCTGAGGGTTCTTTTGTTCCAGCGCTTTGTTCTAAGCGGAAATTATAGTTTTCGAAGAGCTAAAAGAAGAGCATCAAGTGAATTTGAAATCCCTGCCACCGAAGAGTTTGAAGCTTATCACGGTAGTTTTTTTTATGAAAGCCCCAGATTGACTTCCGTAGGTATTTCCTGGTCATCTGAAAAAATAAATTATGAAGATATAATTCCTCCTGGGTGGGACATTGAGCTTTCTAAGGCTTTGAATCGGACCACAAAGACAATTCATTTTGAAATTTATTATATGGTCTTCTCTCAGAGTTTTTTATTTTTTTCCCTGGGTTATTCAGGCTTTGAATTTGAAAATGTTGAATCGAGATGGAGAGATTCTTATTCTTATGACGCTCTGACCGGGATTCGATTTCCGCTTTTGGGAAGAGCAAGAGGAACCATTTCTTTGGGCTACAGGAGGCTAGTCCCGAGACAAAAGTCTCTTCAGAGGTTTACAGGAATGATCGGGAATACAAGTTTTGATTTTAGAACTGGCAGATTTGCTTTTCGTCTTCGATATAATAGGGATTTTCAGTTTTCATTCGCCAGAGGAAACGCTTATTTTGTGGAAAATAATTTTGGAGTGGGATTATCTTTTTATCTAAGTCATTTTCTTAGATTAGATTATGATTTTAATTTGGGAATAAATAATTATCCTGAGCTTTTCTCTCTCATTAGACCTGATGGAAGGTTAGTTGAAATAAAGAGAAGGGACACGTTCGAAATCCATGCTTCAGGCTTAGTTTTCAGGGTATTCAGGAATATAGGCATCGGTATGGTATTAAATTTCTGGCAAAGAGAATCTAACTATCTGCTTGAACCGAGAGAGAGATGGTTTTTGGGAGGCCGCATTGGCTATGAATTTTGAATTTAACTCAATTTATTTAATATATTTAGATAGGGATGAAAATGAATGAGCTACAGAAGAAGCATGAAATTGATTTGATCCAATATTGGGGAATGATTATCAAGCGAAAATGGGTCATTCTAACCTTCACGGGAATGCTTGTCTTTTTTACAGGAATTTTTTCTTTTCTCGCTACACCCATCTATAAATCAACAGTGACATTATTGATAGAAGAAGAATCCTCCAAAATGTTGAGCATTGATGAGGCTTTTGGGTTCCAGTCTTCTGTAATTCAAGATTTGAGATTCTTTAATACCCAGCTTAAGCTTTTGAAAAGCAAATCGCTGGCAGAGAGAGTTGCAAAGAGAATGAACCTTCTAGCAAGAAAGGAATTGAGTTCAGGAAATTCCGGGAAGAGCTTGACCGGATTGATCAAGGATTTCGCTACCCTAAAATGGCTGAAATCAAGAAAGGCAGATGAGGGAAGAGAGTTAAAACCTGTTCCTAGGGCGGATGCATATTCAAGTATTGCAGAATCCATAAGGTATAAAATTGAAGTAAGACCCCTCCGAGACACTAAATTGGTTGAGGTAAGCTATTCTTCCCCTGATCCAATACTGGCTGCAGACCTAATCAACACCCTTGCGGAGGAGTTTATTGATTTCTCGATAGAGAAACGCTTTGAGACCACTCAACAGGCCTCAAACTTTTTAAACGAGCAGATTTCAAATCTTCAGGAGGAATTGGTTGCCAAACAGAAGGAACTCCAGAGATACGGTCAAGAAAAGGAGATTTTCTTTTTGAGTGATGCCGAAAGTACAGCCGTAAATAAATTTGCAAGTTTGAACGCTGCCTATACTCAAGCTCAGATTAACAGAATCAACGCAGAAGCAACTTATCGGGAGCTTAGAGATCTTGATGTAGAATCCCTGCCTCAATTTGTAAATAACCCTGTGATTCAACAGTTCAAGACTGAATATTCGAGAATGAAAAATGATTATGAGGAGAAGAGTAAAATTTTTAAACCAGATTATCCTGAGATGATTCAGCTCAGGGCAAAGCTGGAGAGCATGAAAGAAGAGCTCAAGAACGAAATCAGGAAAGCGGTGGAGGCTGCAGAGACAGAATATAGGTCAGCCTTGAATAGAGAACAATCCTTATTGAGATTGCTCGAACAGCAAAGGAGTGATGTGGTGCGCATGGACTCCAATGCAATCCTATATAACAGCCTGAAGATTGAAGTGGAGAATATGAGGAGGCTTCTAAATTCTCTTGTAGAGAGGAGGAATGAGACTTTGGTCTCAGCGAGACTGGAGGGGTTTAAAACAAGCAATATTACCATTATCGACAGGGCAGAGGTACCTAAAAAGCCAGTTTCCCCCAAGAAAAAGTTGAATTTAATCTTGGCTTTTTTGATTGGATTGTTTGGGGGAGTGGGACTCTGTTTTGTTCTTGAATATTTAGATAATACTATCAAAGGTCCAGAAGATGTAGAAAAACTGGTGGGTTTACCTTCGTTGGGAATAATTCCCTACCTCCCTTCTGATGAAGAAGGAGAGAGAAAGACAGGTAGTAAACATTATGGCTATTCCTATGGAGAAAAAAGCGAGAAGAAAGATGAGGCCGTAGAAGTGAAGAGAATTGAACTTGTGAATCATCTCTACCCCAACCTTTCTATCTCTGAAGATTATAAAACAGTGAGAACTTCCATCCTCCTCTCTCATGCTGATAACCCTCCCAAGACTTTGCTTTTTACAAGCTCATTACCCCGAGAAGGAAAAACTGTAACAGTGGTTAACATGGCTGTCTCTTTCTCTCAACTGGATGAAAAGGTTCTCGTAGTGGATGCAGACTTGAGGAAACCTAGGCTTCATAGAATATTTAAAGCCAGAAACACGGGAGGATTGAGTAGTTATCTTACAGGAAAGCTTTCTCTTAAAGATATAATTTTAAAAACTTCAATCCCTAACATCTGGCTCCTTCCAAGTGGACCAATACCTCCAAACCCTGCGGAGCTTCTAAATTCGAAGAAAATGAAAGAAATGCTCGAGGAAATAAAAAAAGGATACGATATTATTCTTATCGACACTCCTCCTGTTCTTGCCGTGATTGATACTCTGATTGTCTCAAATCTTGTGGATTGTATAGTCTTTATCATTAAAGCAGGGAAGACGACTAAAAAACCATTCAGGAACTCAATCGAGGAGCTAAGAAGGGCAAAGTCCAAAATTATTGGAGTTGTCTTCAATGAATTAAAGGTTAAGAAGGGAGATTACTATTTCATGAATTATTATCGATATCATCAATACAACCATTATGGAAATGAGGAGGGATGAATAAAATAGAAAAATTTTTATATTGATTAGGGAAAGAAGGATTAAGAAAAGAAGGAGCTTGAAGAGGGAAGGAGCAGAGAAGGGAAGAATCAGAATGAGCAACTTCAATGGAAAAAGTAGGCTTAAAAAGAGATAGAATCATCTACTCAATCATCGAATTTGGCATATTGGGGTTACTTGTTTTCAGCCCATTGCCTGCAGGCTCAGTGCCTGAGTGGTCGGTGCTCGTGATTGAGTTAACCGCGATTATTCTTCTTTTATTCTTTTTTTTAATAAAAGAGAAACCATTACCAGATAAAATCTTCCCTCAATTCATGAAATGGCCCAAATATTTTTTCTCTTCCTTTTTAATCCTTATTTTTCTCCAGATAATGCCCCTTCCTACGTTCCTAGTGAAAATAATTTCTCCTAGTGTTTATTCCTTCAAAGCATCATTTTCTCCAGCATCTTCAGTGACAAAATTTATGACCCTTTCGATTATACCTTCCCATACCCTAAAACTGGGACTTGAGATAATTTCATACTTCATAATCGGTTATCTCATTTTGAAAACCACTTCTAAAAAGACTCAGATCTTGAGAATCATTTATGTTTCAATTGCGATGGGAATGTTTGAGGCATTTTACGGGTTATTTGAGCTTTATAATAAAAATCCACGAATTTTATTCTATAGAAAAATTTATCATTTAGATTCTGTTACAGGAACCTTCGTCAATCGCAATCATTTTTCAGGTTACTTGGAGATGATTATTCCCCTTGTGATTGGAATCATTTTAGCAAGAATCTATATTTTTTCATTTCCGGGATTAAATTGGAGAGAAAAGGTTCATTTAATTTCTGAAAAGGGGATATCGAAAAACATTGTTTTGAGTTGCGGCGTTATCCTGATGTCTATTTCTGTGTTGTTCTCAAAGTCTCGTTCCGGAGTTTTCATTCTAATCTTGTGCTTTATTCTTTTCTTTGGGCTGATTAGCGTCTATTTTGGAGTTTCTACTTCCCAGAAAAGATGGATAAGGAATTTTATTTTGATTTTATTTTTATTCATATTAATCATTTCTATTTACACTGGAATTGACGCTACAATTGAGAGATTTGCATTGGATAATCTCCTTAAAGAGGGGAGACCTGTTTTTTGGGGAAATTCTCTAAGGATATTTTCCGAGTATCCGATTTTTGGGACAGGACTAGGAACCTTTCCTTCCCTTTATCCTGATATTATGGAAGATGGAAAGCTGATAAGAATATATCATGCCCACAATGACTTCCTGGAATACTTATGTGAAACAGGAATATTGGGATTTATTTTTCTCTTCGGGGGAGTTTTCATTATGCTGATAAAAAATTTCATCCTTTGGCAGAAGAGAAGACATCCTGAAGTTAAAGGGCTTGCTCTTGGAGGGATAATTGCCAGCTTGAGTATTCTGATTCACAGCCTGACTGATTTCAATCTTCATATACCCGCTAATATACTTCTTTTCTCTATTATCCTGTCTCTCACTACAGTTATTGTTCATTATAAAAAATAAAGTTAAAAGAAAGAATAAAAAACTAGAGGCAAAAAGGAAAATAAATTTTTAAAGCTAAGAAATAAGATGAGAAGAGGGAAAAAGATTTTATGGGTAGTGTTCATTTCTTTTATACTTTTTCTAGATGTCTTAATTTGTATAAATATTTACTTTTTTCGTAGCGCAGAAAAAGAGAAAAACGCGGAAAAAAAAATAAGAATTCTGGAGAAGGCCAATAAATTTTACCCCCTAAACGACCTAATTTATTGGGAGATTGGAAAGAATTACTATGAATTAGGCTTAGAGAAACTTGAAGATAGGATAAGAGGCGAACAGTATTTTTCTAAATCTATTCATAATTTTAGAAAGTCAATAAAGCTTAATCCTGCATCTTATTTTGTGCACTTCAATCTTGCCCATGCTTTGTTTTATAGAAGCATCCTAAATCCCTCTTTAAAGGATGATTTCTTGGAAGAATATAAAAAAACGATTCTTCTTGCCGGACAAAATGATGAGATATATTACGAAGTAGGAAAATTTTTGTTTTCACAATGGCCAAAGCTTTCTGAAGACGATAGGAAGTTTACCTTAGATGTATGTAAAAGAATCGACTTCCTGAGGGAAAGAGAAAGGCTTCGCACCTTTCTGAATATTTGGGATTTGAACATTAAGGATTATAAAGTTATTAGGAAAATCATTCCCGAAAGCCCTCAAGTTTACCGGGAGTACGCGCAATTTCTTGGGGAGAAAGCACTTTCTCTCAAGGAGAGACAGGAAATTCTTGCTCTTGCAGATTTCCTCGAGTTTGAAAAGGCTAAAAAAGATTTTCAATTGGGGGAAAAAGAATTCTACTACTATCGATATAAAAAGGCAGGGGCTTATTTTGATTCGTGTCTTAAGAGGTTGGAAAGAATAAAATTTTATCAAAAGCTTACTCATCAAAGCTTAATCTCTTTGGCAGAATTCAATGAGATTCGCAAGTTCTCTCTTCTTAATCTTGCTAAATGCCGCATTGAAGAAGGAGATGATTTTCAAGGTGTTGAAAACCTTTTGAGAAGATTTCTCTGGCATGAAGAAAAGGTTGGGGAGATTAATAAGCTTGAAGATTATCTTATCAGGCGTGGATTGTTAAACGAAGATTTGACCTCAGACTTTGAAGACTTAAATAAACTATCTTTCAAGCTTTTCCTTTATTTCAAGCAAAGTCGATATACAGATATCCTCAAAGCAGGGAATATTTTTCAGAGGAGCTTTTACCTGATTTCCGAAGATAGAAAAGGGAAGATTGTTGAGGTTTTGACTTATTTTGGTGATTCTTGTCAAAAGATGGATAGACTCTTCGATGCAGAAGAATTTTATAAAAAAGCTCTTGAGCTTGAGCCAGACAACCTTGAAGTATTATTGAGGATTCGTAAAACCTATGAGAGATTGAATGAAGAGATGAAAATAAAAGAAGTCGAGAGAAGAATAGAAAAAATTCTTACCCCTAAAGAAGCATTTTCGGGAGATTCTATGATATACAGAGGGAAGGTGTTTAATTTTAGGCTGATGCTTGATGGTCGCAGGGGAACCCTGAATTTGCAATTCAAAGAAGACTGTTGTAGAGATATGACTCCTGTGATAACCGTTTTCTTCAATGGAGAAATAATTTGGGAGGATAGCCTCAAGGCACCTTTTCTTTCAGTCTCTTTCGATTCAAATATAGGCATGAATACTGTGGAGGTTGAATCTTTGGGATTTCCAGTTTCACTTTTGAAATTGACTTATGAATGAACTCAGTCTCTATTTTTTAAATAAAATTTTATTATGAATTTATTCTGGGAAATGAGAAAAGTAACCTTTTATTTTTTTAAAAGGCTCTTTGATATGATAGTTTCCTCTCTGGGATTTTGTATTTCTCTTCCCTTATGGATTATTTTTTGTGCGCTAATCTGGATTGAAGATCAGGGTCCTATTTTTTATACGCAGGAGCGAGTAGGTAAAGATGGAAAGATCTTTCGTGCCCTGAAATTTCGCTCGATGATAAAGAATGCCGAGAATGGGCTTCCTGTTCAGGCTATAGAAAATGACCCTAGGATCACAAGAATAGGGAGATTTTTAAGGGCGACCGCAATGGACGAATTGCCTCAATTGATTAACATCTTTAAAGGAGAGATGAGTTTTGTTGGCCCAAGGGCTTTAAGGCCAAAGGAAAGAGAGGTCTTCGGCAATTCTGAAGTGACAGAACTTAGAAATATTTTGGGATACAAAGAGAGGCATAGAGTAAGACCAGGGCTTACTGGGTATGCTCAAGTTTATCTTCCTCCCGATGCTCCTAGCCTTGAAAAATTTAAATATGATTTAATTTACATTGAAAAAATGAGCTTTCTTTTAGATTTGAAGCTCATCTTGTTTTCTTTCTGGATTTCATTCAGAGGGAAATGGCAGTCGAGAAGAAAAAAAATATAGATTAAATTATGACTCATTAAAAATAAAGGCTCAAGTGATTGAAGAGAGAGTGTAGTTTAGAGCTTTAAAATGAGACGAGAAGGCTTAAGATATGATTAAATCAAGGAGATTTTTTCATGATTAGGATTCCAGTTACTATATTTATGATAATTTTCTTCAATCCCTTCTTTTTTTCTCTCCATCAGGAAGCCCCATCAACTGAATATAGAATAGGGCCAAAGGACCTTTTAGACATCAATGTCTTTGGTGTCGGGGAGCTAAATGTAACTGTCAGAGTCTCAGAAGAAGGGAGAATAACTCTTCCCCTTCTAGGTGAGGTTGAGGTAGAAGGTTTAACTAAGAGCGAGGTGGAAAGAAAAATTAGTTCACTGCTTGAGGAGAAATATCTCCAGAATCCTCAAGTTACGATCTTCATTCGTGAGTATCAGAGTAAAAGGGTATCTGTTTTGGGTGCGGTGAGGAGCCCGGGGACATATGAACTCTTGGGCCGACAGACCCTGCTTCAAATCATTTCCCAGGCAGGCGGTTTAACCCCTGAAGCAGGAGAAGAAATTATAATTATTCGCCAGCTTTCTAATGGAAATAATACCTCACTAAAGATTTCAATTGAAGATTTAATTTTAAAGGGAGATGCAAAGCTAAATATTCCTCTTCAACCTAATGATATTATTAATATCCCCATTGATCAGGTAGTAAGAATTTATATCTTCGGTCAGGTTAGGAATCCAGGAGCTCTGGAAGTGAGAAGGTCCAATATTCCAACCTTGCTCAGAGCAATTGCTCAAGCAGGGGGGTTTGCTGAGAGAGCCTCAAAAGGAAGTGTCATAATCCGCAGAAGGGCTGAAGATGGGAAGGAGATTGAGATAAGGGTCAATGTAAAGGATATCCTGAAGGGGAAGAAAAAAGATATTCAACTCCAGGAGAATGATGTAATTTTCGTTCCTGAAACAATTTTTTGATTTACAATGGTCTTTCAAAGTAAGATAAAGTGAGCATAGATTTAGCATAAATTATGAAAATGATTGATTTACATTCTCATATTCTTCCTGGAGTGGATGACGGAGCAAGGTCCATTAAAGAATCTCTTGAAATGGCAAGAGTGGCATTTAGCGACGGGATTCGTACCATAGTTGCCACTCCTCATCTTTTTAGGAGAAATTATCCTCAGACAAACTTTGGAATTATCCATAAAAAAATTGATGAACTTAGAGAAGCACTGGCTGAGAATAATATTGAAATTGAAATCTTAAGAGGAGCTGAGGTGCATGTTTCTCATAACATAATCGATGAGATTAAGGTTCATAGGGAAGATTTACTCCTCAATAAGGGTTCCTATTTATTCGTTGAATTTCCTTCTGAACATGTTTTTTCTGGAGTTAAAGATGTTTTTTTTAAAATCATGAACGAAGGAATTACCCCTATTATTGCTCATCCCGAAAGGAACTCTGATTTCTCTCGAAGGCCATATTTGCTCTATGAATTGATTCAAATGGGAGCACTTTCTCAAGTGAATAGCGGAAGCTTCTCAGGAATCTATGGAAGAGAAGCAGAGCTAAGCGTTTTTCGTTTTCTTAAATTAAATCTGATTCATTTAATTGCAAGCGATGCTCACTCAGTTAATCGGATCCCTCCCCGGCTTTCCAAGGCAAGGGAAAGAGTAAGGTTAGTTTCAGGAGAGAAGATAGCCTGGTCGCTCGTCAAAGATAATCCACAGGCCATACTGGATAATAGAGATATCCCTTTTTTCCCTGACCCCGTAGATCCCAGAGAAAATGAGAAATCTTTGAAAATAAGGCTTCCGCATTTTTTTAGGAGAAGAGTTTAGTCAGAATAAACTTAGAGTGTAAAATTGGTCGTTGGCTAATCCATGGTATTAAGGTTGGGAAGAGTTTCTGGTAGAGGTCGGTAAGTTTATCCAGCTGCATCATTGGAAAAAAAGCCACCAGCTTTGAACACTCACGTTCCATCCTCAACTTCTTGAAGGGTGTCATTCCCAGGGTCGAGTGATAGCGTAAGGTATTATACATGAATTGCCACCGCAGGGCTCTGAAGTAAAAATCTTTCAAGTCAGCGCAACGCTCTATCTGCGGGATGTAAAACTCATTATCGTCAGTCTGATGCGAGCGTTCGACAAAAGCCTGATACTCTTTCTTGCCCTTGGGAATGTGCACCAGCTCCGCCTGAAGTGGGGAGAACACGTTGCCGGTTCAGGTACTCTAACTTATCCACCGATTTACCCCCAAACTCCTCGCCGTTATCCGTCTGAAGGGTTATCTTATGCTCCAGGCCAAAACTTCGCAGAAAGTAAATCAGACTCAGCATGAAGAGAAGTCCGTTAGTAAAGGTCTTCTCAAAGGAGTAGGCGATAAACCTCAGCCTGGTTTTGACATCGATGGCTGTCCACTAATAGGCAGGGATGTTTATCCTCTTAGCCCAGCGCAGAGTCTGCTTAGAGAGGGTAGTGGCATCATACACCTCCTTCAGGTCAACCTGAAAGTGCTGTAAGGGATAAAGGGGCTCAAAATCATAGAAGCGGTTGCGCCTTCTGTATCTCGACCGCTTATACTTACCGCTGAGCTTATAACGGCGTAGGACATAACGGACCGTGGATGGCTTTATCTCGACCCCACGTTCCCGCAGTATCCGGGCTAACCGCTCTCTCCCATAGCCGCTCTTCTTCCTCTCCGCTATAACCATCGCCTCCACCGCCACCGATCCTTCAGCCCTTCTTCCCCTGCCTCCTGCCATCGCCTTACCACCTTCCGCACCGTCTTCCTAGTGCTCCGATACAACCTCGATACCTCCGAGATACTACCCATCTCCTCATAGGCCTTTACTATCGCTTTCTTGGCTAAAATAGCTGAGCCCTTGTAAATCTCATAATAAATGGGGTATATATATTCTCTCATTTGGGCTTGGGTTTCCTCCTTCCATTTAAAAGTTTAAACAAAACTTTTAAGGGAGGAAGCCCTGCTTTTTCAAGGACTAATTTGATAAAGGCCTTGGCTTCTTCAGCCCCGCCACCAACTGCCGGACTATCCCTACGCCTCTTCCATATACTCCCCTTAACCTGGATACAATGTCCTAACCCAAAAGAAAATTTGCCTTGACTTCCTATTAAAATGGTCTTATTATTTAAATTAGATTAAAGGCAGAGGAGGATTCAATGTTTTTCAAGTCCAAAAAGTCCATTTACGGAGCAGGGCTTGCTTTAATTTTGATGTTTCTTTTGGGCTCACTAAAGGCAGAGACTATTGAAAAAGGAAATATCATTGGTTTTATCTATACAAAAGATGGGACTACCCCTTTAGAGGGCGCCATTATTAGGGTTGAGAACATCTCAACAAGATCTACTTTTGAAAGTACTATCTCAGATAAAAATGGAATATTTAAGATTGAAGGAATAGAACAAGGTGTCTATGTTTTGGGTGTAAAGACCTCTGAAGGAGAATTTAACCTTGAGGATGTAATAGGATTAAAAATAAGATCCAACGAAACTGCTAAGATGTCTCTTTCAGTAAATCCTTATGATAAAGAAGTTGCTTCTGCAGTTCAAGAAGTATACGTTGACCAGGAAATTTCTGGCGAATCATTAATCGGCACTGTGATTGATTATAATGAAGCCACAAGAACAGCTGTAGTCTCCATCATCAAAGGATTGTTGAGAATCAACGATAGAATCCATGCTAAGGGACAGAAGACTGATTTCTATCAAAATGTTAGGGCGATAAGAAAAGAAGGAGCGCTCGTACAGATCGTCCTGGCAGGTCAGGTTGCGACAATTGAAGTCAAGAAAAAAGTTGAAAAAAATGATTTAATTTATTCGGCAAAAAAAAGAGGTATCTTGCCCCTCTTCATAGCTCCTATAGGGGGTGTGACCCTGCTTGCAGCAAGTGCAGCTGTTTTGCATGGCACAATAAACATTGACGAAGAACCAGATCAAATTTCTCCTTTCAAGAAGGAGCTGCCTTAAAGCTTCTGTTTCCTCGATTTAAGAAATTCTCATTTATCTCTAAAATAAATTGCCTATTTTTCTCTATTTTTTAGAGAGGTCGTCAAGAATATTAAATTCAGAAAAGAAAAATTCAAAGATAAACCTACGGTAAGACTAAAGTAAGATCTATTTAAGACTCGAGTTTAACTTTTTCCTGAGAAATATGCAAGGTGGAGGATTAAGGGCAATTGAAAGTTTATCTTATAAATTAGGCTCTTCTCCAAAATTAGGTGCTGAAAATATAAGAAAAGAGGGATAGATCTCTTCTTTTATGAGAATTAAGATTGATAAAAGTATAAAGAAATCTCTTCTTTCTTCCCTAGCTAATATCCCAACTCTTAATTTCACCGTCTCTTCAATAATATTTTTCATTTATGGGAAAAAATATTTACATTTATCCATTAATAGGGATAAGGTCTTTAAATAAATGCTTGCTCCTTGAAAATCGAAATTCTATAATACAGCGAGGAATTAAGATTTTAGGAGAAAGATTTAGACTACATGTCAAGAAATATTGAAAAAGAAGTTTTATCCCTCTTTAAAGAATGTGATGCGCTTCTTAGGGGACATTTCAAACTCACTTCTGGAAAGCACTCTGAATGGTATTTTGAAAAAATACGACTCATAGAAAAGCCAGCTACTCTCGAAAGGCTTGTCAACCTTCTTGTGGAGAGAATTTTAGAAAAAGGAGAAAAATTTGATTACATAGTTTCTCCTGCTTATGGAGCAATTGCCATTGGATTTCTGACCGCTCTTAAGCTCAAAAAGAGGTTTGCCTTTACTCAAAGACTAGAGGAGAAGATGAGTTTACGCTCATCTTTTTCGGGAATTGAAGGAGGACGAGCTTTGATTGTGGAAGATGTGGTCACAACTGGGGGTTCTGTCAAGGAGGTCGTGGATTGTCTTAAACAAAAAGGAGTGATAGTGACTGGCATCTTCTCACTTGTGGATAGAAGCGGTGGTGAGCTCCTCATTGAAGGACAAGGAGTAAAGAGCCTCTTGGCCATGAAGGTGGAAAACTTTGAACCTGAAGATTGCCCTCTTTGTAAAGCAAGAATTCCGATTATGAAACCTGGCGCATCTGATAAAAAGAGTTTAATCAATTTGGATTAACTTCTTGATAGAGAAATAAGAAGGGGGAATTAAATAATAAATTCTTCTTTCAAAAGGGGTGTTAATTTAGTTTTGAAAAAAGAAGATTTTTTTTATAGGGTTACTCCCAGGGAATAATATCTCAAGGAAACTTCAAGTGGCGAGGGAACCATCTCCTCCATTTTGTTTCATTTTATGGTAAAAGCAACTTTTTTTTCTAAGGTTTTATTTGAGTTTTTATCATGAATTTTAATAAGGAAAATATATTTTCCTGATTTTAAGGGCGACAAGGGAAATTCTGTTCCACTCAAGATGGCTTTTTCCTCCTTTATTTTTCTTTTGATTTCCTGTGCTTTTAGCCTATAGATTCTTTCAGAAGCAATGATGAAATATTCTATTCTCAAAAAAACTTCATCATCAATGATTTGGTAGTTATAAATCTGGAAAAGAACGTTTAAATTCTCTCTACGGGAGAAGACATTATCGAGCCGGGGGATGATTTTATAATGACCAAATAAATAATGCTCAAAATCTTCTTCTACTTTGAGATTTGGAATGGAGATAACCTGGGGGGACATCACAACAGAACTTATATCCAGTTCTCCGCGGGAAAAATCAGGTACATCGAGATTAGACTTGAGCAAGGCATGTTTCTCATTTTTCTTGTTTCTCAAACCAAAATAAAGTGTGTAATTACCTGGCGATAAGGGGAAACCTAACTGGGCGATCACTTTGTGCTGACCTTCTTTCTCCGTTTTTAGCGCTTTAAAAATTTCTTCTCTTTCTTCTCTCTCATTTTCCATCCAACCAAAAAAGATGAATTCTTCTCCATCTTTGAGGTTAGATTTTTTTAGGTCAATTTCAATTAGAAAAGAGACAAAGGATGAACCATCCCTGGCACGTGTGAAGAAGGGACTCCACTTGAGATAAATTTGATGAAATTCAATTCCTTTAGAGAGAAAGTTTTCCCATAATTTTCTTTCAAGAGAGTTTTTATCAAGAGAGAATTGGTATTCCTTAATTTCTTCAGGATTAGGATTAAAAATCGTTACTTTCGAAAATGTTTCGAGTGCATTGAGAACTTCGGGTGAATTGTTTTCATCGAGGACATACCCGAACTGGTCCTTTCTGAAAATCACGGAGAAAGATTCCCTTATCCCGAGCTCTGGAAAGGGTTGATATACCCATATTTGAGATACTTTTTCGCTTAAAATTTCTTGGGGAAGATATTTTCCGACTAGAGTGGGGAAGGGATGGGTTGGAGTTTGAGAGAGTGAGGTCTTTTGTTCTCCTTCTGGACTTCTTTCTCTTTTTTCCTCAAGAGTTTCTTTTATTTGCGCAGGAGGCCCCAACAACATGAATACCCTTCCTCGGGCTGAGTTTATTCCCTGTTCGGGGCCACAACAAAAATGTTTTGTTACAAATTCTAATCTTTTGTACCATTCAATTTTAAATTCATTTTCCTCTGTTGACGGATAAGGATCCCTTTTAGCCCAGAAATATTGAATAAATTTCTCTCTTTCTTCATCGGATTTAAGTAATTCAAATTGCCTTTTTTCCTCAGCAGTGATAATCAACTTTACTTCCTTCTTGAGCCACTCATCATATTTTCTTTTCAAAGCAAAAGAATGATTTGTTATTGATATGTGAAGGAGAAAGAGAGAAAAAATTATTGAAAATGTATTTATCATTCTAAATTTCCATGTGGCTTGAGGATAATTTTTTTAGTTTTCCCTTTAAGTCGTTTTATCATTTTAAAAATAGCACAGGCAAAAAACAGAATCAATTGACTCAAGGCTTTTCGGTAAAAAGTGTGGTGATTTTTAGATAGAAATGTGGGAGGAACTCTTTGAAAATAAAGAAGAAAAGCAAGAAGTTAACCTACCACAAATGACTTTCAAAAATCTTATGCTAATTTT
>Ga0209102_1000491_pt1 | contig 26177 bp, 23 predicted proteins | sample ConPoolayeHmetaG_FD_185483 | JGI IMG/M metagenome (GOLD analysis project Ga0209102, IMG submission 185483) | Hot spring microbial mat communities from California, USA to study Microbial Dark Matter (Phase II) - Cone Pool mat layer H metaG... ...
ACCATGTTCTGTCCCAGGTCGAAGACGTAGGTCCCAGGGGCAACTTCATCTACTGCCTTTGGAGAAACCTCCATGATCCTCCTCACCGGCGGCCCGGGGTGCCAGGTCAGTGCCTGTTTGGGCCCATCGTCCACCACGACTTCCTGCCAGTCCTTGTCGTCAAGATCGGGAAGGTTCCATCCAGGTATCTCAAGGCGGGCATCGTAGGTCTGCCCCATGAAGAAGTCGGCCTCAAGGATCGGCCCGTATCGGGCCTTCCACGATCCGTCGCTTACGACCCGCTGGCTTGACCCGTCGGAGAATTGGATGTCCAGCTGCACGAGCAGGCGGGGCTCGCCCCCGTAGAAACCGCGTCTGCCCCAGCCGCCGCAGTAGCCTGCATACCACTCGTCGGCAAGGATTGCTCCGAGCGCGTTGGCACCCCTGCGGATCAGCCGGGTGACATCGTAGGTGCGGTAGTACGCCCTCCTGCGGAAGTCGGACCGGCCGGGCACGAAGAGGTCGTCCGTTATGGGCTTGCCGTTGATGTAGACCTGGCAGGTGCCTAGGGCCGCAACGTGTATGTATGCTTTCTTGGGCCGTTTGGGGGTTTGGAAGGTCTTCCTCAGCAGGGGAAGCGGATAAAGCTCAAGCCCGCTCGGCTCAAGATATCCCCACGGCGCCTCCCCCGCGGCCGCAACCTCCCTTGCCTGGCCCCATCCTGAATCGTCAAAACCCACGTCGGTCCAGCCGGGCAGGGGCGCCGCGGAGGCCTTCCATTCCTTGTCGGTGAGAAGCTCAAGGGCTCCATCCTCAAACTGTACCACGAGCTTTCCTAGGAGCCCGGCGGGCCCCGGTTTGCGGTTGGCCGCTTCCACCGCCAGAACATTTCGGCCTGGCCTGAGGCTTGCCGAGAGATCGAAGACGGCCGGGCTTCGCCAGGAATCCTCCTCCGCCTTGCTTTCGCCCAACATGGATCCGTTGACGTAGAGGGCGAACCGGTCATCCGCGGTGAGGAGGAGCTGGGCTTTCTTGACGACCCTATCCTTGGGTATCTCGAGCGTCCTGCGCAGATAGCATGTGCCGGGCGGTGCGTTTTCCCGGGCACCGGCGTCCGTGTGCCAGATCCACCTGGAGCCCCAGAAGGTGAGAGGATCCCTCACGGTTTTCCTTGGCGGTGCATCGTACCCGATCCATCTCGCTTCCCAGTCATTTTGGTCAAGCGGGCCCATCGACCAGTGCGAGGGCTCGCTCCACGCCGAGGCTCTGCCTGCCTCGTCCCAGACGCGAACCTTCCACCAACACTCCATTCCGGATGAGAGGGCTCTTCCCTCGTACGGGATCTGGTTGCAGCGGTCAGAGTCCAGCTTGCCGGTGTCCCAAAGGTCGGCATCCCCCACATCGAGGCGTTCCCGCGTGGTCGCGACGAGTATCCGGTATGAGGTCTGCCTCTGCCTCTTTGCCTTCGGATTCGTGGCCTCAAGCCTCCAGCCCAGCCGCGGGCTTTTCTCCTGAAGGCCAAGGGGATCCTTCATGTACTCGCAGCGAAGTTCGACCGGTCTGATGGAGCAGCTGGATTTCTTTTGACGTTGCATGTTGTCCTTGCGGGAGGCAGCGTGCTTAAGCTTCTTTTGGTGATCGGTGCTCGGGGGCCCATGCGTCATCCCAAAATCATTTCACCCCTTGTTTTGGGCGTGTCGGCGGCCAGGCCAAAGGCGGCCAAGCCAACCGATTCAAGAATCCGGTGCATAATGCGGCGCAAAAAGATCCTAGCCGATGCCGCGGAGCTGTTGGAGAAGTCCGAGGCGATCGTCGCAAAAACCGAAAGCGACACGAACTGATCGAGAGGCCCTCTTTCACCGGCTCAACCCAACTCACCCAGAGCGCATCGCAAGACAAGGGACGCAGCGGAGCAAGACGTCGGGGAGCCCAAGGCGTTTGCGCCAGCCAGGTCCGGATGCCTCGCCCTCCCGACCTAAGGGGGCGACCCATCCTTCTTCGCCGGCGGATCCTCAAGCCAACCGGGCTTGGTCATCTCGCCCCTTGGCCTGTGGGGAGGGTGGTGCGGAGGATGCGGGGGCTGCCTAGAACGAAGATGATGGCGTATCTCTCGTTCGGACTCGCGGCATTCGTGCGGTGCTCTACATGGTCCGCACGGTTGGTTCATGAATCCTCATAATTCTTAGCATCACCGAGCGAATGGAAACAGCAAGTGTGAAATGGCAAGAAAAAATAAATTTATATGTTGACTAGTCAAGCCGAAGAAAGGTTGGGTAATATCAATGGCATCAGACGAGATAGCTTTTGAGATAGTGGATGAGTCTGAGTTTCCCCAGCTGAAAAGGAAGAGGAGGAGCAAGTATTCAGGTATTGTGGATGCCGCTCTCAAACTGAGTAAAGGAAAAGTGATCAAGATAAAGGCGGAAGACGTGAAGGTGGGTAGCCTTCGCTCGCTCTTGCATAAAGAGAAAGGGAACTACGGCATAGCTGAGAGCGAAGGATACGTCTATATCAGGAAGAAGTAGCGCTGCCTGGCCTAGGCGCCTTTTCAGCGGGCCGGAGAATTCTCGTCCGCCTTGTAGAGACAAGCACCATTTACTTAAAGATAAGGGGCACATCCTTTGCTGTTAGGTAAAGGAACATACGTTACACTTTTCGGCCTTCCCGCCCCGGCTGCCTTCCACCGAGCGATCAAGCTTGGTATGCCCATCGATGCACAGGACTTCGAACAAGACATTCGGGAGGCGGGTTTGAGTCCTTTCTCTCCTCCGGGGAGGAAGAAACCTCAGGAAGTCAATCCACCCATTCGAGACACTTGGTCGCGGGCCGGAGCGCCATAACTCCTCGGACCGAGGCATAGAGAGGTCCTCTGCAGAGTGCAACATATATGTGGGTTTACCCAACAGTCCCTGTCCCAACCTAGTCGTTCGTTCTGTGCCCTCCCGACCCACCTTTGCCAGAAAACTCGCCGAACCACCCGTGTCCCATAGCCTTCGTGCTTCGACGTGGCTGCCCTCCCCATCCTTGCCGAGCGTGTTTTCGCGCATCTGCGATCGGGAAAACGGAATCTCACGATACGCACGCTCGCTCCTGGGTAGGGTGCGTCGGATGGGGTGCGTTCTTGAGTCAACCTAGCCACTGCCGCACTTGCCCCTCGGCGAAGGGGACCTGGATTCTGCATGGGCACACTAGTGGGCCTCCAACTAGTGCTTCCAAACGAACACTTCCACGTAAACACGGAATCGGTCGCATCCGAACATATCTGCCTGTGCGGATCCCAAGGACGACATGGGAGCTCGCGCGCGCTCCCGCCTCTCATCAAGATGCGTTTGGATGGGCACTAGTTCCCAAACTGGGTATCTTCCACATTCTCAAACTCCCTGTCTGCAGTGAGCGAGTTGGTCCCGGCGGTGGGAAAGGCGCCACCACAGTGCCCGAGCAATGGAGGGCGTTGCCTTCATCCCTGATACGCGGACCGCGCGTCATTTCTCGGGGCCCCGAGCGAGGGCGCTTCCGGCGTTTCGGAGCGGGCATATCGAGAGCAATGTGTATTTAAGTCCCCGACACGTCGATTTCGACGGCGATTCCGCGATTTCTTGTTGGATCGAGGGAATGGCGCTGGACGGGTGCGGCCGGAAGCACCGGAGCCACATACGTGGGGCGCCCGGCCGAACGCGTTTGCGGGGGATCTGAGGTTGCCCCGTGAGAAACTGGACCGGGGCAAGAGGCAGGCCAGCCGCGTTGCGCCTGAACATGATTGGCTCAAAGCTATCTTTGACGGGGCAAAGCATGCCCTGGTTCTGCTTGACGAGGACGGGTGCATCCTCGAAATCAACAGGGCGGGAACCAGGATCTTCGGGGAGGCGAAAGGGAAGCTCCTAGGCAGGCAATTCTCTAAGATCGCCTCACTTGATCCTGCCGATTTCCGGAAGGTTCTACGGAGTCCCGGCACGACCATCCCGCAGAACGCCATGGAGGTCACCGTGAGGGACGCGCAGGGAAAGCAGATTCGCCTTGAGTGCTGCGGATCCGTGGTAAGGCGTCGCGGGGAACGTTGCGTGCTGCTGACCCTGAGGGACGTGACCGGGCCCGGCCGCGAGGTCGAAAAGCTGGCGAGCGAACGTGACCAGCTGCGAACCCTGATCGACGCAATGCCTGATCACATATTCATCAAGGACGCGCAGAGCCGGTTCATCACTACCAACGAGTGCCATCTGAAGACGCTGGGCGCCCATAAGGCGAAGGACGTGATCGGGAAGACCGACTTTGACTTCTTTCCACGCGAGCTCGCCGAGACATACTACGCTGATGAGCAGGAGGTGGTGCGCACCGGCCGGCCGCTAGTGGGCAGGGAGGAGGTCGTTATTGATGCGTCCGGAGCAAGGCGATGGTTCCTCACCACCAAGGTGCCGCTCCGCGGGAGGGACGGATCGGTCGTCGGAGTTGTCGGGATCAGCCGGGACATAACGGAACGGAAGGTGTTCAGCGACTCGTTGGCGGAGAGCGAGGCTAGATACCGGGAGCTAGCGGATAGCATCACTGACGTCTTCTTCGCCCTTGATCGAAACCTGAGGTACACCTACTGGAACAAGGCGTCCGAGAAGTTGACCGGGATTGGGGCCCAGGATGTGATCGGGAAGAGTATGATGGAGGTGTTCCCAGACACCCCTGAGACCAGGAGGGCGCAGCGGGTCTACAGGGAGGTGTTGGAGACGGGTCGATCCCGCAGCTTTGTGAGCAAATATACCTCGGGGGGCAGGGAGCACTTCTTCGAGATCGGTGTGTATCCTTCGCGGCGTGGGCTGTCGGTCTTCGCAAGGGACATCACCGAGAGGAAGGCGGCTGAAGCCGAGATAAGGCGCTACTCGGAACGTCTAGAGCAGCTGGTCGAGGAGCGGACCCGTGAGTTAAGGGATGCCCAACGCTTGGCAACGATAGGCGAGGTGACGGCTATGGTCGGCCACGATCTTCGCAACCCCTTGCAGGCGATAGTTAACAGCATCTACCTGGCGAAGAGGAGGACGAACTCCCTGATCGTTGCCGACGAGGCTCTGGAAGATAAGAAGGTACTGCAGGATCTCTTGGACGCCATTGGTGAACGCGTGAGGTACATGAACAAGATCGTTTCCGATCTTCAGGACTACGCCCGACCTATCAAGCTCAAACCGACCGAGACCGACATGCTGCAGTTGGTCAAGGGCGTCATCGCAGACACGGATATCCCTGGGACGATCACCGTGACCGTGTCGGCCGATGATGGCTTTCCGAATCTGAAGGTCGATCGATATCTGATGAAGCGGGTCTTGGGCAACCTCGTGTTGAACGCGGTGCAGGCAATGCCGGACGGAGGGCGGCTGTCGGTGATGCTGCGGAGAAAGGGCGATGCTGCGGCGATCGAGGTTTGGGACACCGGCCAGGGAATATCGGAAGAGGACATGAAGAAGCTCTTCACCCCCCTCTTCACGACCAAATCGCGGGGCCAGGGTTTCGGTCTCTGCGTGTGCAAGAGGTTCGTGGAAGCCCACGATGGAAGGATTGAGGTGAAGAGTAGCCCGGGCAAGGGGACGGCCGTGACGGTGCGCCTGCCTCTCGGCCAGTGATGCCGGAAGCGTGGGCCATCTGCCCATTCGGTGGCCCCGGCAGATCGGCTTGGCTGGCTGATCACCGAATACCGTACGTGCTGAATGGCACTGGCATGTAGGAGAAGCGGTTGACGCGAACTGTTGATCGAGGGCCGGGCGTCGTCCGTCCACAGCTAGGCATGCCGGTGGCGTCGTATCCGTGTCTCCGGCTGGGGTGCCAGTTCGATCGGGATAGCGGTGCCGGGGGCTAGGCCTGGTCTCATCTTGTCGTGGCCGGATAGGGCGGCTTGCACGTCGTTGCAGCTTTCCAAAACTCCCTCTAGGTCGGTTGCCGAGTTTCCTGCAGGAACCTAGGTCTCGGTCAACTATGTCCAGTCGTCCCTCCATAATATGTCCACCACTCGACTACATCCAGCAACCTCTCGATCGTCTCCGATTATACTGATCGTAGAAGGGTTGCAGCGTTGGGAGGATTCGTCACCACTTATGTCTAAGTGGTACCAATCAGGGCCCTAACCGGGCTTGGGGGGACTGGGCTGCAACCGGAATAGGGACTGCGTGCCTATGCTCCTTCGACAGGTTGCCACACCAGCCGGGCCCTTTCACCGGGCCCTTTCACCGTTGTGGGCTCTGCGGCGATCCCTTCCTCTTGAGGAAGTAGATGCCACCGGCGGCAACGACCGCGCACGCGGCTATCACGCCGGCCAGAAGACCTGCGCCCAGCGGTTCGGCGACCTCTCCCGCGAGCATGGCGCGTTCGCTCTCGTCTATGTATTCCTGGGCGTAGGATGGCCCGGATACAGGGAGAGCACCTCCTTCATCCTTGCGATCGCCTTACGGCAATCCCTGCCCCAGAAGGCGCTCAGGGCCTCGGCGTATTTCGCCTCGATGGCGCTGTGCTCGTTCTCCACGTTCAGCTCCTTCATGAACTGCTTGCCCAGGTTTATCGGCATGAGGAACTTGATCGCCTCCACCCCCGTCTCCGGACCTGCCCCGAAGGTGGCGATCCCGATTACCTCTCCCTTCTCGTTGTAGGCGGGCCCGCCGCTGTTGCCGTGGTTTATCGCCGCATCGCTCTGAAGCACCTCGACGCCCGTCCTCAACGTCCTCTTGGCGCTGATCACGCCCTGGGTGACGGTTGGCTCGAGCATCGAGGCCGGCCTGAAGAACTCCTCCGCCTTAGTGCCGGGCTAGCCGATGACGAAGACGGAGTCCCCGACCTGGAGCTTGCTCGAATCCCCCAGGAGATACCTCGGGATATGGGTGAAAAGGTAGCGCCTGTATCTCTGCAGCTTCCTTCCGTCAACCCTCCCGGTATCCCACCACTCGTTGAACTTGAAGAGCTCCCGAACCTCGATGAAACCGCATCTCGATGTACTAACACGTAAGTTTTTAGTACATTTCAATGTACAAATCTCGCAGTGCCCATGGGACGCTCGGTCGACGTACCGGGCCAACCTGGAACTCCTCTCGCATTGCTGGGCAAGAGGGAGGAGTGCCCCCAGGCTTCACCGAGAATGGGGGAAGAGGATGGATAGGTGCAAGATGACACGGCAAAGGGCGCAAGGCAAAGACCAGTCCAAAGCGGAATGCCGTGTCCCTGCTTGTACCTGGGGGTGCGTGAAGGTTTCCAGCAGGCCGCAGGACAGACTGTCCTGCTTGGCCCAGCCCATTCTCGGAGTTTGAAGGATCCCCCCGCGTTTCGAGAATTGCCGCCGACCACCACCAGAGTAGCACTATGGGACGCCGCCCCGCAACGACGGGAGCAGCCCAGAGCTAGCCCAAGGATGCCTTGAAATCCTCGGTGGTCATGGTCTCCAGTTCTGCCTTCTCCGCTGCTTGCCGCAGCCTGGAATCATCCGTGACGAGGATGCTGCCGGAGGTCCTCGCCTCTGCGAGGTAGGAGGCATCGTGGTAGGTCAAGTCAAGAAGACAGGCAAGTTCCAGGGCCCTGCCTCCGCCGTCCTCGGTGTCCAGCCTTCCCAGCTTCATTGCCCTCATGATCGCGAAAATGTTGCTCAGGAGGTTCCTAGCTTCCCGAGCATCCAGCCTTTGCCGCGGGTGACACTCCTTCCATATCGCGTTTCCCACTTCGTAGAAAGCCAGCGACAAGATCAAACCTTCCGATAACAAATGAGGAGCCTTCCCCTTGAGCTCCCGGACCAGCGTGAAGATGCTGTTTGCGTCGAAGAGGAGCCGGCGGTTTCTCAACGAGACTCCCTTCCAGCCCGGGCGGCTTCAATGATCTCGTCGAGGGGGGATCCTTTCGAGAATGCGCGCTCCATCCTCAGCCCGCTCTTGAAGCCGCTACATCTCCAAGCGCCTGAGCTCCTTCTCCAGAGATTGGCGCACTAGGCTGCTCAAGTTCACCCCCAACTCGGTAAGCCTTTTCTTGAGCTCCTCGGGGATCCTTGCCGTGATTGTTACCTGTTTCGTCATACGCAATTGTCTCGCAAATTCGTACTGTAAAAGTGTGTCGCTCACCCTCTGTTTCGAGGGGATGTCATGGAGAGCCTTCGAGGCATATCCAAAGGTCCAGCCCCCTGTCTGCAGGTATGCTGGCGCTATTTGCTGTCGCCAAAGTGGGCCGCATTTTCAAAGAGAGTCCTCCAGCGGACCGCTGGCAGAGGCCTGCGATGAGAAACATAGTTCCGATAATGGATGGCTGCGCGTGCGACCAGCTGCCCGACGCTGCAGAGTACAATGATACCGGCTCCGGCATCCTCGGCAAAGTCGCAAGGGTGCTCAACGGTCTGGCACCGCCCACTTCAGACGGCTGGTCTTGGCAACATCGCACGGATCCAAGGAGTAGATCCGACCTCGCATCCAACTCATCCTTTGGCAGGACGGCCGAGAGATCAAGGATTCGACGATCGGCCACTGGGAGCTCTTCGGCATCGTGAGCAACAGTTCCTGTTACCTATCCGAATGGCTTTCCGGCTGAGTTCATCCGTGCCTCGAACGGGCCATCGGGCGGCAAACCTCGGGAAACAAGCCCGCATCCGGCACGGCCGTCATCGAGGAGCTGGGCCGGGAGCCATCAAGCGAGGTCTTCAAACAAACTGCGAAGCCCTCACTTTCCGCCTTTGTCCTTGAATACATTTTTCATCGGTTTGGAAGGTAGGATTCGTCTACGAGCTGCCTTTGGTAGCTGCATCTGCACAACAGTGATTAGAGCACTGGAGTCGATGATGCGCTTAGCGTTCTTCACCGAGGTATATCCCCCTCACGTCGGCGGCTGCGAGACAAGGTTCTCAAGGATAGCTAGGGGGCTGGCATCCCGGGGCAACGAGGTTCATGTGTACACGACGCAGTCTCCTCCGGATTCTCCAGATTATGAGGCGTCGGATGGGGTGCATGTCCACCGGTTCCACATGCCTGGGACCTACATAGGCGCGTCGGGATCTAGGCCCCCGATGGGCGTCTTGAAGTACTCCGTTGCGTCAGCCATCAGATCCGGTAGGGATGGGTTTGATCTCTGCTATCTGAGCCAGTGGCCCATGCTGCACACGATCCTCTCCGGTCCCATCTGCTCGGCTGCCCTTGTCCAGGAGTGGTGCGAGGTCTGGGATAGGACGGTGATTTCCCTTCTGGGCGAAGTTGTGGCATCGCTCTGCAGACATCATGCAGCCGTTTCACGCTTCACGAAGAGGAGGGTGATCGAGGTGCTGGGCATTCCTCCCCGGGATGTGCTGGTCATCCCAAACGGGGTTGACTTCTCGGCGTTCTCGGGTCAGCCTTCCCGCAAGGTGTGGGGAAGGGTTGTCTATGTCGGCAGGCTGGTTCCCCACAAGAACGTGGATATGTTGATTGAGGCCTTTTCCGTTGCTAGGGCGCTGCTCGGGGATGGGTTGGAGCTTCACATAGTGGGATGCGGTCCTCTGGCGGACAGGTTGCGGTTCGTCGCCAACCGGACCCCTGGGTGTCTTTTCCACGGGTACCTCCCCGACGCGGAGATGAGGAGGGTCCTTGAGAGTTCTTGGATATTCGTCTCACCTAGCGAGAGGGAAGGCTCGGGCATCACGATCCTAGAGGCGATGGCTGCCGGCACGCCCGTGCTCGTCCCGGATTTCAGGGACAACGCCGCCAGGGAGCTTGTGGATGGATGCAACGGGGTCGTCTTCAAGCCCCCCGATTCCAGGGCTCTGGCTGACGCCATGGTGGGCCTGTACAGGGATGAGGATGGGTGGCGTGGGATGAGTAAGCGTTGCAGGGTTGTCGCCAGGAGCTTCGACTGGGACAGGATTGTGAGGGAGGCCGAGATCGGCCTTGCCGGGATCGTCGAGGACAGTCGTGGCTGAGATGGTGCTGGGATTCTCGCCGCCGGGGCCCAGATGCCGGGTGTTGGGAGTTTGAGGATCGTCCACGTCTACGATGGTCACGAGGCCGTGCTTCCGGGGGAGGGATCGGTTCCCACGGTTGTGTATAACCTTGCCAAGTCCTGCGCGATGCTGGGCCATGACGTGACCGTTCTGGAGCGGAGGCAGAGCTCGGGTCAGGAAGCGTCGGAGTATAGGGACGGCATCAGATTCCTCCGCATTGGGTCGAGGCCTCTGGCCGGCGTCCCGTACAGCGAGGTTCGATCCTTTCCGGGGATTGCGAGGCTTGCAGTGGACAGGGCCATCCTCGCCGCAAGGTTCGCTAGAGCCCTGAGGCGGGAGGAGTTCGACATCGTGCACGTTCATCTTCCCTTTGCCGCGAATCTGCTGGTCTTGCTCGATCCCCGTGTCAGGCGTAGGCTGGTCTACACTGCGCATCTCGGGGAGGTTGAGTTGAGGCTTGGTTTGGGGAAATCCAGGCGCTTATTGGGCATCGTGTCGCCTGATCTGTTTCTGATGAGGCGTGCCGCAAGGATCGTTGTGCTCAACAAGGATGTGAAGAGGATGGTCTCTTCGGGGGGGAGGATCAAGAATATAGGGGACATCCTAGTAGTTCCGAACGGGGTGGAAGAGGTGCCGAATGCGGCCAGCGAGCAGGACACGGTGGAGAGCAGGGGCGGTGTGCTGACCGTACTGTCGGTGGGCACGATCACCCCGAGAAAGGGTGGCGAAGCTCTTGTGGAGGCCGCAGACATGGTAGTCAATGAAGGGGGACGTCGGGACGTGCTGTTCGTGTTGGCCGGGAACCGGGATCTGGATCGACCGTACGCGGAGCGCATCATGAGCCTCGTGAGGACGCTGGCGCTGGGCGGCAACGTGGTCCTCCCCGGATACCTCGACCGCCAAGAGCTGTCGCGCCTTCTCTCGGTCTGCGACATCTTCGTCTCCGCAAGCTTTCAGGAAGGCGATCCTGTTGCGTTGAAGGAGGCTCTTGCAAGGGGAAAGAGTCTTGTGGGCACTAGGATCGGGGGAATCGTGCCCCAGATAATAGACGGGTGGAACGGCTTCCTCGCCGAACCAGGGGACAGTACCGGTCTGGCGGCAGCAATAACCCATCTCCTGGAGAACCCCGGGGAGAGGAGGGTCATGGGCAGGAGAAGCCACAAGCTTGCCTCCACCTTCCGGTGGGAGAGGATCGGAAAGAGATACGTCACGATCTATCAGGGCGTGGTTGGATGAGCAATGGCGCCGAAGGCCGGAGAGCCGATCGTAAGCAGGGCGGAGGCGGGAAGGCAGGTCCAGCAAGCCTAGTCGGTGAGGTTGCAGGAAAAAAGGGCGGCAGCCGCGGATACCGGGCTTCTGGGGACAGGTTCATGGGGCTGACTCCTGGGTCCGCTGATGACACGGGCCACAGGCTAGGAGCCGTCCTCGAGATCTTCTCCTCCTATCGATTCAATAGGGTCCTCGATCTGGGCTGCGGGGACGGCAACTTCTCTGCACTGTTGAGGGATGCCTGCTGTGCCTCGGAGATCTACGGGATCGATGCCTCAGAGAAAGGGGTGGAGCTGGCACGGGCAAGGGGAGTTGACGCCTTATGTCTTGATATCGATCATGCGGACCTTCCCTTCGAGGAGGGTTTCTTCGACGCCGTCTTCGTGGGGGAGACGATCGAGCACCTGTTTGACCCCGACCACATGCTCGACGAGGTTCACAGGGTCCTTGTGCCCCAGGGCATCCTGGTTCTGACCACGCCGAACCTGGCGTCGATCCATAACCGGTTGGCATTATTGCTCGGGTTTCAGCCCTTCCCCACCAACGTCAGTCTGAGGCATTCGATCGGGCACATGGTGGAGGCCGAGGGAGATCCCGTGCCGTGTTCCGACCATCTGAGGGTCTTCACGCTGGGATCGTTGAAGGCTATGATCAGGCTTCACGGCTTCGACATACTTTCGATTAGAGGCTCGACCGCGGCTCGAGGGCCGATTCATCGCGAAGGGCTGCTCTGGAGGATCGTTGCCCGGGCTGCCTGGGCGATGGATCGAATCATCTCGATGTATCCGCCGCTGAGCTTCAGAGTTATAGTCACGGCTAGGAAGGTGAGCGACTCGGCGGGTGCTGCGACTTGAACGGGCTGGGGAGGGCGCTAACCCGCCCCCGCTGGGCAGGGACGAGACATGGAGGCATCCCAAGGCTGCCGAGAGATTCATGCCCGCAGCGGATATGGGACTGGTTGGCCCTAGTAGTGTTGCTGGCGTTGATCTTTGGCGCAAGGCTCATGGTGCTGAATCGGCATCCATATCCCCCTAGCGAGGATCTCGGCGGCGACCTGGTCGTCCTCGACGCGATGCTTTCCCGGGATCCGGTTCGGCCTGATTACAGGTTCCATTCCCCTCCCCTTTATCATCTACTGGTTGTGTGGACGTTCAACAGGGTGCTGTCGGTATTCGACGCCGCGAAGGTCTACACCGCGCTTGTGCCGACTTTGATGGGGGTTCCCTTCTTTCTGCTTGTCGGCTCGTTTGTAGGCGGAAGACGTGCTGCCTTGGTGGCCACCGGGTTGTTCACCTTCTCCGAGGCCTTCAACGAGATGATTGCATGGGGCGGGGTTCTCAACACACTGGGGATGATCTTCATGATCTTCTTCTCCCTCTTCCTCCTGCGAATCCTCAAAGGCGGCGGGATGCGGGACGGCCTATTAGCCGGGGTCTTCGCATCCCTGACAGCGGGGACCCATCACCTAACCGCGGTGTATCTCGGCTTTGTGTTCCTGCTGGCTCTGCTTATCATGATCGTTTTGGCGCGGAAAGATGTGAAGGGTAGGTTGATCCCACTTTCCCTCGTGGTACTGGTTGGCGGGTTGGCGAGCCTCCCGTATGCGGATGTCTATCTCTGGGGAATGCGGAACACGGTGAACGTGGGCGCCAGCGCCCAGGATGTCTTGCTCTTCTCGTCACGTCTTCCCCAGGTGATCGGGAATTTGGCGAGGGGAATGCCCACCTTTGCGGTGTTCGTTGCTCTGGGCCTGGTCTCCCTAGTGTACTTCTTTTCGACCTGCAGAGAGAGATGCGTTCTTGCCGTCGAGTTGTCCCTTATCTTGGCCGTGTTTGCACTCCTTCTCATGCTTAAGCCGGACACCATGATTCGCGCATCCTATTTTGCCCCGCTGCCCATATTCCTAGCCATCGGGTTCTTCTTCAGCGCAGCGCTCAGATGGGCAGCGAGAGGCAGGCTTGGTTGCCTGGGTGGGGTTGAGCGTTCTCTTGCCTCGGTGATGGCAGCTCTACTCGTAGCTTTGCCGGTCGGCCTGCTTTCATATGGATCGTATAGGCGGTTAGCAACGGCAGTGGACTACTATCAGATACTCAACGACGACGTTGTGGAGGCGCTTGACTGGCTGGCCGAGAACACGGAATCGGATGCCGTCGTTTACACCAACTATAACGGGCTGAAGTCTTGGATCGAGGGCTACGGCAGGCGTCTGTGCCTCGATTCTAGGCCTCTGGACTACTTGGTGACGAGGGCTGAATGGCTGGAGACGGCAGATGCAAACCGGCTCGCGTTGGGCAACTATGGCTTGGAGTCCGAGCGTCTGGCGGTCGCGGATCACTTCCCCTCGGGTTATGACAATCCCGGGATCCATCTGAAGATTCCCGGTTACAGCGTTCCCGTGATCTATCTCTACGACGAGTTGCAGACCGCCCAGTTCAGCAAAGTTGGCCACGAGGAGGAGTTTGTGACCAACCTGCTCTCTGCCCAGGCCAAGCACGCCCAGGAGTGCGCTCCCAACGAACACGGCCTGTCGAGAAGATTCGAATACGGCTGGGATTTCGGGGCAGCCAGCAGGGTTGTTGGGGTTGAGGACACTGCTGTGAACGTCCTCTATGAGGTCCATTTCCTCGACAGTAAGGTACGGCTATTCAACCTCACGGCCAGCTTCTACCCCGGAGTGGAGGTCTCCGACGTCCGTTTCGACGGGCAGAGCTCGTTCGCCAGCGGCTCGTCCGGTGGGTGGAGGTTTTGGATGGAGCTGGTTCCTGTCCATGATGAGGGAGTGCCACTTGAGATCGGATATGATTATCATCGTCGTGCCCTAGCTTTTTGCTTCAAACCAGCCTCGAGTTCTTTCCGGGTCGGCGTACGCCTGACGCTGGGCATTGACCCGGAGGTTGCGGGCTTCACCGAGCCTGCGTCGCTGTGCTGGGATATGTACAAGCTCGTCGATGCCCTGGGGATCAGCCATATCGTCTTGGACAAGAACCGCTACGCGGAGTTCATCAGGTTCACCAACAACTATCCGGACTTCTCGCACCGGGTCTTCGAGAACGATAGGATGCTTGTGCTGGAGATCTCCCGAAAGGCTGGCGGTTGAGGCGGATGGCGCTGCTCCGCCTCGGGGACGTGGATGCTCTTAGAGCCCTACTGTCCAGCTGCGCATCGGTTGTAGAGATCCATGAATCTGTCGCGGTCCGTTCTTACCAGGTCGTATTCGGATAGCCATTTGTCTCTGTCCGCCCGCATGTTCTCGTATTCCGATAGCCATTTGTCTCGATCGTCTCGCATATTTTCGTATTCCGACAGCCATTTGTCCCTGTCCGCCCGCATGTTCTCGTACAGCAGCATCCACCTGTCCCGCTCAGCCTTGGCCTGCTCGTAGTTGGCGATCCAGGCGTCGCGCTCGGCCTGGGCAACAGCGAGGCTTTGGAGCGAGCGGTTACGGAGTTCCTCCATCTCGCCTCTGAGCTGGTAGTACTGCTGCTTCCACGTCGACGCGCTACCGTTAAACATGCTGAGATAGCCGGCCTCGCTGGTCATGAAGATGGTCAATGCCCCGAGGAGCAGGGCCGCGATCATCGCTATCAGCATCGGTGCCCTGCTCGGGCGTTCCTCGTCCCGCGAGCCTCTTGGTGGACGGGCCACGGTAGGAACCTCCGGCCCTTGTCGTGCCTCCACTATTTCACCCCTGGGGCTATGGGGAATGCCGGAATTATAAAGGGTTCCGTGCGCGACCCCGGTGGGGACGCGATCTCCGGGTGGGTGTTGGTAGCCAGAGCCCTAGACGCCGTGGCACTTGCTTCGTGGCGCTATTCTGAAGGAATCGGGGTAGATCGGAATACCATCTGGGATGTGTGCCGAGGACTTTGGATCTTTCCCTTGTCGCTCGTACTTTTCCGTCTATGGCTTCCAAGGGGGACACAACCTTTTTAAGCGACACAGGCGCCGCGGTAGGCAGCCGCAGCGTGAGGGATTTGGTCCAGCCGGGAGCGCAGTCCGACCGGCGGAGGGTGCCGGGCCGGAAGAGAACCGTTTCCATCAGGCTGAGCGTAGGGACCCATCAGAGGCTGCGGCGGGCCAAACACCGGTTCGAAGTGGAAACCTTCGATGAGGCGGTCCGCGCCCTGCTTGACGAACGTGAAAGAATGAAAGGGTGAAGGGCCGCGGAGGTCGAGCGGAGTTGACTTCAGGCCACGTGACGGGCGGTCTTCCCAAGCTCGATCCGATCCATGCCCCGAACTTGGTGGGCAGGGCGATGAGGGCCAGGATGTGGCACCGGGTCGAGCTTGGGCATCGCGCGACCCTGCGGCTCGTCAGGAGGGGTAGGATGGGTTCCTGCGGAGGCTCGGAAAGCCTCGTCATCAGGAGGATGGTCGCAGCGGCAAATGCTGTCCTGGAGGCCTTGCGAAAGGTCCCGGGGGCGCCACCGTTCCGGGTCCGGGCCTTGTTGGAGGGTATCCGAATGGCGAAATACAGGATGCAGACATACGATGAGCACGGCGCGTTCCGCTGGGCGCCCCAAGCCAGGCGATGGCTTGGGGATGAGGACGTTGTGATCCACTTGGGGGCGAACTCGCTGTGTTCTCCCCGATACGGAGGTCTGTGAGGTGGAGATCTTCCTAGACACCGCCAATCTGGACGAGATACGGCAGATCCTGCCGTGGGGCATCATATCCGGACTGACGACGAACCAGAAGATACTGTTGAGGGAGAAAGGGGTCGACTTCCGGCAGCATATGGAGACCATCCTGTCCCTGATCGAGGGGCCCGTGAGCGTCGAGGTTACCTCGTCCCGCCCCGACGAGTTCATCGATGAGGCGAGGGAGTACGCGTCCTGGGGCGATCAGGTCGTCATAAAGATCCCGATGTACGGCGATGGCCGTGCCCTCGAGGCGGTTTCGATCCTAGAAAAGGAGGGCATCGCCACGAACGTGACCGCCCTGATGTCGCCCAACCAGGTTCTGCTGGCGGCGTGCGCAGGGGCAACCTATGCAAGCATATTCTTCAGGCGCATCAGGGACTACGGGGATGACCCCGAGCGGGTGATCACGCAGTCCAGACAGCTGCTTGACTGGGACGGGTTCAAGACGCGGATCATCGCCGGAAGCATCCGCGACCCGCAGGACGTCATCCAGGCTGGCGTGGCTGGCGCACATGTGGTGACCATCCCGTACAAGATACTTGTCCAGATGCCGATGCACCCCAAGACCGAGGAGACGATCGCGGAGTTCGACCGGGCTTGGGAGGAGTTCCGCCGCGCATCGGTAGTCGAGGCGGATACGGTTGTTGGCAGGACGCGGGCAAGGCCGGCCCCTGCGAAACGAGCCATCGTGGGAGGGGCTCGGAGGGAGGTCCTTCCTTCCAGCCGTTTGTGATGCAGCATGCGACGTGAGCCTTCATTTCAGGGTTCGAAGGCGGCGAGCTGTATGTCGGCCTCAACACGGATGGGTCATGAGAAAGGGGATTTCTGAGATGCCTAGCGAAAGGGTGCTTGGGGTCATTGTCCTGGTCTGCAGCTTGGTAGGAATCGCCGCGTACGGGCTGGTGCTGTATACCTACCCGATGGTGGTCCTTCAGCTGACGCTGTTCGTTGCGGTGGCTGGGGTCCTGCTGATCGTGGCTTGGATAGGTTGGACGATGGCTTCGACTCCGTCGCAGCCGACGCCAAGCGAGAAGTCCATTTCGGGCTCAAACGAGGAAGCTGAGCAGGGAAAGCCTGGCGTCCAGCCAGCCGTGGGTGAGACGAAGGCTTGATGATCTCCCGGACGGTCCTCCGTTTGATCCTAAGGTGTAAGGGACCGACCTTCCGTGCTACTACTCGAAGTTCGGCGGGTTGGTTTTGAACGCATCTCTGGACAGGTACGTCCAGGTCATGGTGGAGAGGTGGTTTGAGGAGGACATCCAGGTCAGCTACTCGGTGACCGAGATCGTGCGCCGAGAAGATCAAGCACTCGGCAGTCCGGGAGGCGCTCAGGCTGCCTGGCTTGAGCGGCCATCTTGGGTGATCTCCATCTTGGGTCAAGTCATCTTCTCAGGAACCCGGTCGCATGATGGAACTGCTAGGAGGGTGCCTCTTGCGTGCTGCTAGTGCCATGCTCTTTGCTTACGGCCTGCGAGAGAAACAGGATTCTCTTGTGAGCTGTCGCGTATCTCGGCTTTCACTCTGCTCTGGTTGAGGCACAGGCATCAGACCGATCTCTTGGACGGCCGTGCGGGCTCGGCCCGCGCAGGATCATGGCGCACCCCAGGGCGGCTGTTGATCAAGGGGTGGTCTGCCCGGGATGTCCCTAGAACTTGCCTGTCTTCTTGACTTGACCTACCACGATGCTTCCTACCTCGCAGAGGCGAAAGCCTCTGGGAATATCCTCGTCACCGCCCCGTATTTGCTGAGGCTTCGAGGGTGTTAGCCGGGCGAAGGGCCATGGACCTGTACGGCGATGAGGAACGCGGGTTGTCGCCGGACTCCCTCATAACTGGGGGACGAGGTAACGGACGCTTGGCAGTGGCCTGGAGGGCACTAGAGGCAGGGTGTCGCATGCTCGACGATTTCGCTTGCGGGGATCGCAGTAGAAGGAACGGTCGGTCTCGGGGCGCGGGTCAGGATCGCAGAGCGGATGTTGAGAAACGCGACGGAGAAGCCTTCAGCCCCTATCGGGAGTTCCATGACTGGCGGGAGCGATCAAACGGTTTGGTACGCCTGCAATCACGCGCGGCAGCGCGAAACTGAATGATCGTGGCAGATTTTTTGAATCGGCACTGGGTCCACAACAACATAGGGTGTGTTTGTGGGTGGTTCTCGTCGGAGAGCCGGCCCCCAGAGGCAGAACAAGGCCAACATCCTCATTGTGGAGAGCGACAAGGCCGTCCTGCGGAGCCTTGCCCCGATTCTGAACTTGGAAGGTTATGGCGTCACCGCGGTGGAAACCGGCCGCGAAGCCCTGGAGAAATTTAGGGTGCATGCGTTCGATCTGGCCTTGGTGAACCTGCACCTGCCTGACATGGATGGGGCGGACCTGATATCGATCATGCACCGTGAGAAGCCAAGGATGGTTCTGCTCATCTTCACGGGCCTGCCAGAGGAGGTGGCGCTTCGGGCGTTGGAGCGCGGGGCACAGGGATTGATCCTCAAGCCCGCTGATCCCGTGGAGATCCTGGCGATGATAGAGCGACAGCTCGGGTAGCTGAACCGCGTAGTGACGTGGTGGACGGGAACGGTGGGTTCTCTCCAGCCCGCGGGATTCGCCGTGATGCGACCATGTCGAGCACCGGGTCGCCTAGGGCTTGGCATCGATTGAAGCGGATCTAACGATGCGCTCCAGCGTGGCCCGTTCCCAGTCAGGATGCTTCTGGAGACAGGCATTGATTGGGTCAGGCCGGTCCGCCTCGACCTGTCGGCCCGCACCGAGAGACAGTATCCGCAGGCCCAGAGATACCGTCGCATCGAAGGCGCCGATTGCCCATCTCCTGAGGCGGGGACGAAGGATGAAGATGACTACGGTTACCATCAGCCAGACGATGATCAGCCTGGCATAGTCGGGAGCCCTCCTTATGACGACCGTGAACAGCTCCAACGGATTCGTGAGCGCGCGGTGTTCCTCATCTATGTAGATCCGTTCGATCTCCCACCCCGTGATCAGGCTTATCAGGTTCGCCATGAGGCGCTCGTTGCCCGGCCTTGCGATCATGTCGTTAACGAAGATGCTGGGATCGGACAGCAGGATCATCCTGCCCTCCCCGTAGGGGATCTCGATCATGACCGGGATCGGTCCCCTCCTCTCGTCTTCCCTCTGCCAGATACCGTCATCGTTTGAGTCGACCCAGCTCATGGGACTTGTCCTTGCCAGCAGCGTGGAGCCGGGCGGCAGAGGCCCCACGAGCCCCGTGGGGCGATTCAGGTAGAACGATGACATGTTTCGGAGAAGGGGCCGGTCGGCCATGGCGTAGCAGGTCACGATGGCCGGGTCCCTCTCAAAGCAAAGATCGGCCACGGCCTCCCTGCCGAATCTCAGATCCAGGCCCATCCCCTCAAGAAGGGAGTTGCCCTCGTCGAAGTCGTTAGCCACGATCAGAAGCCCGCCTCGCGCCACGAACCCAGCGGTGAAGTTGGCGTCCGATCTCGTGAACGGGCGGGTCGGACCGATCACCACAAGCGCGGTGCGAGCATCACTTGGCCTATTGCGGATCGTCCCGAAAGGGGTGTGAAGCGGGTAAACCTCTTTTCCGCTTGCGAAGAGCCTGAGAGCGAACTGCGAGCAACCACGCCACCCAGTGTTGTAGATCGAGAAGTCGGAGGCGCTTCTCAGAACGGGCAGGGTGAGGGGCAGGAAGAACACCGACCCAGCACAGAGGTAGACTAGCGCGTAGAGTACGATCCGTCTCGCGCGTCGGGTGATGAAAGGCCTTCTCGCCACCTTACTGCCCTCCCGCCCCTTGCAGGGAAGAGCGCACCGCCCCTAGCGCGCGGTAGAACTCCCTTTGCTCGGCAGGTTCGGTTCGGCGCCCCGAAAACGCCGCCTTCTCGTATATCTCGGTGGCGGTTCGAAGAGGTTCCAAGATGCTCTGCTTCATGCCCTTGACCCGAGCAAGGGATAGGATCTCCGTGTGCGTCTTGTTTGCCAGATCGATCAAGAGGACGCGGGAGATCAGCTCGACCAGCTCGGCGTACGCCCTCAGCAACGCCTCGCCGCCCCTGCTGACCATTCCCTGCAGCGTCCTCGGCCTCCTATGGGTACTCGCTGCGCCATGGCTGGCGGGGGTCACGGGCTCCGGCATGGACTCAGCTGGGCTCTCCAAGGTCGTCCCGCCCGGTCGGCCCCCATGCCTCTGAACGATATGGGGTCTGACGCCCCGTGCGAAGGCAAGCCCGGCGAGGATCATCCCGATCGCCGCCACCGAAAGCATGATCGGGATCCACAACACTCCCGCCGCCCACACCTCCACCTGGATCTCTCGGCTCCGGCTGCCGGAATATGTCCGGTCATCCGGCTCGAACGCGGCCATGAGTCGGTGCAGGCCCGTTTCATCCTTCGACATCAACGGATTGAGGCTGAAGGACCCCTCATGGTCAGTGGTCGTTGACCACTTCGGCAGGCCGTCCCATAGAACTAGCACGGTCCTGCCAGGTAGGCCAATTCCCGCCATGTCCATTAGAATCCCGGTGATGGACAGCGTGTCGCCCGCCTTGGTCCTTGGAGGAGCCATGATGGTGATCCGTGTCGCAAGGGGCTCCGTGCCTTGGGCCGGCGGGAGGACATGGATCGACACGGGCGGCGATGTGCAGGGAAGGTAGAAACCGTCTCCCCGGAATGCCGAGTGCACAGCGTACGTCCCGGCGGAAGACGGGGTCACCCGCGCAAGGTAGTATCCTTCGTCGTCGGTCTGAACCAGCGTCCGGATGGCTGATCCGTCCGATTCGACCAACACTTCTCTTCCCGGGACGCCCCTCCCCCATTCGTCCTGCAGCCTGCCCGAGAGGCTGAGGGTTTGGCCCAGGCCTGCCTCGGCATGGGATGCGCGCAGGGTGAGGGAGGTACGCATCCTCGCCCCGCCGATCACCGTGACGTAAACCACGTTGGATGAGCAGGGTGAGTAGTTGGACGCGGGCGGGGGGTCGAAGTACGCCCGGGCAGGGTAGATGCCCGGAGCGAGGGTTCCCGGTATCGGCCATACAGCCTGGAAGGCGCCCTCGGCAGAGGTCTGAACGGTGCTCACGGTAGATAGGAACTCGATGTGGACGTTCTCCCCAGGCAGCCCGGCCCCCCCGGCGACGAAAAGGGCCCCCCTGAAGGTGACGTTCTCGCCGGGTAGCAGCTGATCGGGCTGGGCCAGTAGCTCCAAGGCGGTGAGAAGGATCGCGGGGGCTGGCTCCAGATCCCCCAGCATCGCCGAGTAGATGGCGAGAAGGGCCCTCAGTTCGGCCAGCCTCTCGAGAAGATGTTCGTAGTGGATGAAGGGCGGGAGCGACCGCACCGAGGACTCCAGCTCCCAGACGCTCACATTCATATCGGCAAGGTGCTTCTCGGCCACAAGAATCCGGATTCGGGCATCGACGCTCGGCCCGGTCGCGTTCAGGGCTTGTGTGAGGCTTTCGTTGAGCGCGCGATGGCTCTCTGCCACCGATTGGCACGACTTCGAAAGGGCCACCAGGGGGACGGTCGAGTAGGTTTCCAGAAGGATGATCGCGTCAAGTCCCCTGTTCGCGATGTCATCTCTGAAGGCGCCAAGCTGCACGACGAACCCCTTCAAGGCTTCCGCAGCCTCGATGGCCTCCTCGTGCCTAGCCTCGATGGACTTGGCGAGGGATCGGTTGGCGTCGTCGCAGAGGGCTTGGTAGAGTGCATGGATCGCGGTCGGGTTGGTCTGAACTAGGTCGTAGTTCTCGTGGTACACCGGTGCTGCGCCCAGAGCCGTCTTGGCGAGCAGAACGAGCAGGCATGCAAGAAGAGCCGGATTGGCCCACCTTGCCCGCCCGCCCGATGCATCTTTGGGGAGGAACGTATGGGTCATCTCGTTCTCACTCTCCGCGGCTGTGCAATGAGGATCGAGGCGAAGACCATCGCGGCTAGGCCGGCCGCAATCGCGGTCTGGAAGGTTGCAGCCTCCGGGCTTCCAGCGTACTGCCGGAGCAGATCCACATACGAGAAGGAGAGAACAAGCCCACCCAGAACCCCGGCCGCCAGGGCAACGGCCTTGAGAAGCGGAATAGGCCTGAAGACGACCCTTGCCCTTGCGGTCCCGCCCTCCATGGTCAGGGCCACCTCCAAGAGGAGAAGAAGCGGCATCCCGAGCCCCAGGACGGCCAGAGAAACGCTGGATACCTCGCCGATCTCGAGGCTGGAGACCTTGAGCATGTTGGATGAGACGTAGGCCAACGCCCACCATGAAAGGATGGAGATGGTGCGCCAGGAGAGAACAAGGGAAAAAACAAGGAGGGAGACAGGAAATGCGATCCCGACGAGTTCTAGCGGCCTCTCGGCCCAGTAGGACGCGTACTGCCCCCCTGATGCGTAGTAAGCCAGGAACAGGAGGACATAGGTCGACGATAGTATGCCTACTGCCCTGACTGCGTCAATCTTGGGATGTACTTGAATGCTTCCTGACAAGCGGTGGACCTGGCTCGACAAGGCCGCCATCACCCCCGTGAGAGCTCTCGGGAGACCTTGGCGATGGCCTCCGTTCCCCTCTCGACCTCTATCACTTGGACGCCCATCCTCTCGAGCCTCCGCATCAGTGCCCTCTTGGCTTGGTAGGCGAGGTAGAGCTTCTCAAGGGCCTCTGGGGTGATGGTTTCCCCAGCCGCATCGAAGGCCGGGCTGAACGGCGTCACGATGACGACCCGATGCCCCCTGCGAAGCGTGATCCGGCAGGATAGGGTGACGGCTTTGGCGTCGGTCTGAAGGTCCGAGAAGATCAGGACGATTCCCCCCTTCACCCCATCCAGGGTGAGCCGCTCCACAACAGCGTAGATGCCGGCCGCCCTCTCGGGTGAGCTCACCTTTCTTCGCCCAAAGAAGGGCAGTATCCTTGATATGAACGTCTCGGGGGTTCCCTGAGCGGTTCCGCCTAGGGTCATTGCGGGGGAGGCCTCCACCACCCGGCTTCCGGGCACCATGGAGATCGTTGAGAGAAGCCTTGCCGGTGCCATCCGCCCTCCGCCCGGGGGCTCGAATCCTAGGATTCTGTGCTCGTCGTAGGCTCCTAGTCCCACGGGGAACCCGCTTCTAACCAGGTGGGTGGCCAGAAGGATCGCTAGGTGGACTGACTGATCTAGCTTCGACGCCCGACCGGCAGCCCGAGCGAGCCTCATGGACCTTGAGGAGTCAAGAAAGATGTAGACGCTTGGACGCGTCTCCTCGTATGTCAGCTTGGCCATGAGCTTGGCCAGCCTGGAAGAGGCCTTCCACTCGATGGATGTGAAGGGATCGTCGGGGAGGTACTGCCTCAGGCCAGCGAACTCATACCCTCCTCCGGCCTTTGAAGACGGGGCGACCGCCTCCCAGGGGTGCTCCCTGCGGAACACGACGTTCCCGCCCTTGAACTTCTCGATCGGGGGACCAACCTGAACGGTGCGGGGTGCGGACTGTTCGGTCTGGACCGACATCAACCCCCTCTCGTCCATCAGTCGGAGCCTGAACCTGTCCAGCACCAGCCGGCCGCGCACGATGGGCCTGACGGTGTAGGAGAGCCTTCCGCCCCTCATGGGCTCAATGACCTGAGTGGTTCGTATGGATCCAGATGCCATCTCCGCCTCGGGCGGGAGGTCGTCCTCAACCTCGACCCACACCGAGTGGGCGGAGGCGTTGTAGATCTCTAGGGACGCGGGCATGGCTCTGTCCTGGAACGCCCTCTCCGGGCAGTGCCTAGTCGCGGCTAGCTTGGTGGTTCCCAGCTGCTCGTTGAAGCTCAAGCGGGCGAATGCTGCGTATGCGAGGATCATGCACGCCACGATGGCTGGGGTTAGGTTGTTCAGGGCATAGCCCTGTGCGAAGAGGAAGACTGCGACGGCTACCAACAACTTGCCGTGGGTGGTGAACTCGATCTCGCCGGCCACCGGGTTGGGATTGCTGCTCAAGAGCCCTTCCCCTCACCTGCCCCGCCTCGGCCTAGCCCCTCGGCACAGGGACCGACGCCAGCACCTGCTCTATGACGGCGTCGGGCGTGACCTCCTCGAGTTCGGCATCCACCGTGAGCTTGAGGCGGTGCAACAGCACAGGCTTTGCCAAGGCCTTTACGTCGTCTGGGGTCGCGTAGCCCCGCCCGCAGACAAGGGCACGGGCCTTGCACGCCCTGAGGAAGTGCTCGGCAGCCCTCGGGCTTGCGCCCAGGGAAACGTTGGGGTTCCTTCTGGTTGCCAAGACGAGGTCCCGTATGTACCGAAGGACCAACGTCTCCACATGGACCATCTTCGTTGCCGAGATGAGGGATGAGATCACCGGCGGTGCTGCGATGAGCCGGGCCTTCGGCGGATCGATCGAGAGGTTCTTCATATGCAGCATCATGAGCTCGGCCTCCTCCCCCGGGTAGCCGACCTGGAGTTTGAAGAGGAACCTGTCGATCTGGGCTTCGGGCAAGGGGTAGGTCCCCTCAAGCTCGATGGGGTTCTGGGTCGCCATGACCATAAACGGGAGGGCCATGGGCAGGGTGGTCCCCTCGATCGTTGCTTGGCGCTCCTGCATGCATTCTAGGAGCGCTGATTGGGTCTTGGGGGGGCTCCTGTTGATCTCATCGGCTAAGATTATGTTCGAGAAGATCGGGCCTTTGCGCAGGTGGAACGATCCATCGGCCGGGCTGTAGACGTAGTTTCCCAGGATGTCGGCCGGCAGGAGGTCGGGCGTGAACTGTATCCGAGAGAACGCGAGCCCCATGCATTCTGAGAACCTCTTGATCATGGTGGTCTTGGCAACGCCCGGGACGCCCTCCAGCACGGCATGTCCCTCTGCCAGGAGGCAGGACAGGAGAAGCTCGCAAATCGTCTCCGCGCCGACCACGGCCTTAGCCATCTCCTCCTTGAGAGCCGTTGAGAGCGCCAGCCCCTGTCTAACCAGCGATTCGATGTCCCCGCGTTCCCGGGCTATCGTCTCGTCCTCGACCGCCAACCGACCTCCTCCAAGTGCCCGGCCCTGAGACTCGACCCTCGGCTCTCCTTGTGGTTGAGCGTTCGACATCTTGCCTCCGGGTTGTGCTCGTTCCGCTCTCTCGGACTAGCTGCAGGGATGAGGCGGCTTGTTGCTGCCAATGGCTTCCCCCGCGATGAGATCTCTCCGGGTCCGGCCCCGTTCGCTTGCATGGCCTCCTTAAAAATTGCACATCGATGGGGCATATGTTGGAATCAAGCAGCCCGTGCACAATAGGAATGGGGACCTATCCCAGAGAAACGCAGGCCATTCACATACTTGTCGGGAAGATCCACGGCGTCCTTCCCTCCAGCCGTCTTGAATGGCCTCCTCCCTAGCTCGACCTCATTTGCAGAAGAAGGCCCGCTCAACAGTACAAACGACCAGCTGTCCAGCCAGTCCAATCAGCAGCTATTCCTGACATGTTTGGATCTCCGTCCACTTGGACCGGTAACCATGATAGAGGTACCCTTTCCACTCTTGTGATCCGTCCTTCCTCGCCTACACATTTTCCCCAAGGAAGATGAATCAGCCCCAACATCGATGGCCCAACTAGGAGGGCTCGAACGCATCTACCCACACAAAGCTCAAGAGAACCGCGTATCACTACGCGCCAGGTGCCGCTAGTTCAGGAACTCCTACGAACTTCTGAGTATGTCAATCACCCTTACCAGAACCACTATCAGGAAAACGAGGAAGCCGCTGTAGGCGAAGGTCGATACCTTGTCCCTCAGTGACCGGGTGCCGTAGCCGGAGACGAGCTCCGCGCTTATCAGAAGTCCTATTGTCAGCAGGGTGGACAGTATCTGGATCTGGCCTTTCCAATCACGGGCAAGGAGCACGAGGAGCCAAGAGAACGTCACCCAGCCAATCATTCCGATGACTGCATGGTCGACAAGCCTTGCCACCCTATTCCCCCAGCCTAGAAAGCGTGGCCTTGACGACGTCGGCTGCCGCATCGTAGGTCAGCGACTCGAGCCTCAGGGGTGTGGCCAAGGATCTGGAGAGCCCCTCGGATATGCACGAGCACAGCGGGCAACCTATCTGTCGGCAGGATCTCATGCCTAACGAGCAGAGTTCGGAGCAGAACGGCGAGGAGATCGAGAAGGTCAACCGCTCTTCGTCGATCTCGACCGATTCTGCTAGGCCCAGCCCCTGAGAGAGGAGAGGAGGGACGAGGGTGGCAAATCCTCCTGGCTCAAGTTCGTCCAGCTCCACTTCGAGTTCGTCCTCCAACAGAGTGCAGAGTCCATGCCCGGGCGGGGTGATTAGCAGGCCGGCGGGGCCCGCCGTCCCCGTAAGGAATGTCGGGTCTCCCCGGAGATCGGGTAGGGCAGTATCTTTGGTCGATGCCGGGATGAAGACCCTGGGCTTGCCGACGTGGCTCTTCGGGAGGTAGATTCCACTACCCT
>Ga0209102_1000493_pt1 | contig 26163 bp, 21 predicted proteins | sample ConPoolayeHmetaG_FD_185483 | JGI IMG/M metagenome (GOLD analysis project Ga0209102, IMG submission 185483) | Hot spring microbial mat communities from California, USA to study Microbial Dark Matter (Phase II) - Cone Pool mat layer H metaG... ...
GGCCAAACCTTAGAGAAACGATTGAGGGCAGCATCAACACTTAAATACTGTTTTCTCGAAGGTTCCATCGGTTTCTTGTCTTATGAGAAAGAATAGATTAAGAGAATTGATTGAAGGAGATAAGCCAACCGTTGGCACACATATGATGAGCACATGGCCTGGCATAGTTGAGCTGATAGGGCACGCTGGAGGATACGACTACGTCGAGTTCGTGAGCACGTATGCGCCATGGGACTTATACGATCTAGACAACATAGCGAGGGCAACACAATTGGCTGATATTTCGTCGATGATAAAGATCGACCAGGAACCGAGAACATTCATCGCGGAGAGGGCTTTGGCAGCAGGCATACAAAACGTGCTATTTGCGGACATCAGGACTGTGGATGACGCAGAGCAGGCGGTCAAGGCTGTAAGGGCAGAGCCGAAGGGTGTGATGGGAATGGGCATGTTCAGGACCGCAGAATACGTGTTCGCCAAGTCTTCACCCTCAGACTACAGGAAGGCATGTGAAGACGCCGTCATAGCATTCATGATAGAGAAGAAGAGCGCCGTCGATCACCTAGAAGAAATACTTTCCGTGGAAGGTGTCGACATGGTACAGTTTGGCCCATGGGACTACAGCTTGAGTCTGGGACTTTCAGGTGAGCCTGGGACAACGTGGGGCTTAAGCGACCCGAAAGTCAAGGAAGCTGAACTGAAGACGATCAAGACGGCATTGAAGATGGATAAAAGGCCAAGGGTGGAGCTTGACAGCCTCGAAAAAGCCCAAGACTATATAGATATTGGTGTGCGAGACTTCTGCATTGGAACAGATGTCTCCATCCTATATGAATGGTGGAAGTGCAAAGGAGAAAACATTAGGAAACTTCTATCAAGACTGGAATAGTCTCAGATGCCATCGTGGGCTATAAGCTGACGTCTCCAAAAAGACCTTCCGCCCCGCATCTGCATACATTTGATTCTTCAGCGTGAGGAAGAGGTCGGCGATGGCCTGCTGTAGACGCTAGGGTTGACGATCCAGCGAGGCCTTTCACCTCTCAGGTACCGTATGATGTTTTCTACAGCGTCAATGTAGGTCTTTTCGACAGCCTCTAAAGTTGATGAGGCGATGTGAGGCGTCAGTACAACATTATCCATTTCCATCAGCTGACTATCTCTCGGAAGAGGCTCAGGTTCTGTCACATCCAAGCCAGCACCCCCGATCAAGCCGAGCCTAAGGCTCTTGATCAAGGCATCAGGGTCAACAACACCACCTCTAGAAACATTCACCAAGAAGGCAGACTTCTTCATAGCAGACAGTTGAGCTTCACCTATCATATGGTAGGTCTCTGAAGTCAGAGGCGTACATATCACAACTACATCTGATTCCTTCAGCACAGTATTCAAGTCCGTCAATTCTGCGCCGAAGAGCTGCGCCCGCTCAGGCGGCACAAAGGGGTCGAAAGCTATCACCTTCATGTTGAAGGCTAGGCGCCCCTTTAAAGCCACCCTTCCACCGATTCCACCCAATCCAACTATTCCAAGAGTCTTCCCCCAAAGCTGAACCCCCATCCAATCCATCTTCTTCCACCGCCCCTCTCTAATCGACCGATCAGCCAAAGTCACCTTCTTCGACAGGTCCAAGATCAAGGCCCAAGCATGTTGAGCCACAGGCTCAGAATAGACTTCTGCGACATTGCAGACTATGACCCCTTTCCTTGTACATTCGTCGACATCTATGTGATCGTATCCTATCCCGAACGTCTGAATCATCTCCAGACCTGTGGCAGATTCCATGATATCTCTATCAACCTTGGAAGGCCCAGCGACGACGTTCACACCCTTGAAGGCTTCAGCCCATTCGACAGGATTTGAGGGCCTACGTAGGTCAATTACTGCGAATTCCTTCAATTTATCGACCAAACGATCCAACAGCACTTGAGAAGGCTGTTCAGCCCATTCTCCAACGACCGGTACCAGAGCAGCTGCCAAAACTCTCTTCATATACCTACACCGTCTCTGTCGATTCTTGTGCAGGGGATATTTATGTCTTCACAGAAGCCTTGACGGTTACATGGGAGATGCAAGACTTATATATTGTAGGCTGGTTGGCCGATTCGAAATGGAAGACTACTTCAGGATCAAGATGATCAAAGCCAGAGAGATACTGGACTGCAGAGGCAATCCCACAGTTGAAGTCGACGTTGTGACAGAAGGACGCATCCTTGGCAGGGCTGATACGCCAGCAGGCCGCTCTAGGGGAAGATATGAGGCGTTCGAGTTAAGAGATGGTGGTGAAAGGTACGGTGGGCTTGGTGTCCGAGAGGCGGTTAAGGTCGTAAACGAGGTTATTTCGCCACTTCTGGTGGGAATGGATGTGAGACGCCAACGGGAGGTCGACTACAAGATGATAGAATACGATGGCACCGAAGACAAGTCAAGACTTGGCGGAAACGCGATGGTTGCCACATCATTGGCTGTCGCGAAGGCTGCAGCGAACAGTCTATCGTTACCTCTATACCGCTATATTGGAGGATCGAACACGTTCGCTCTCCCAGTGCCGATGTTCCTTTACATATGTGGTGGAAAGCTTGCAGCCACAGACTTTGACTTCCAAGAGTTCAACGCCATGCCAACAGGTGCAAAGACCTTTTCAGAGGCGATGCAGATGGGGTCGGAAGTATATCATACATTGGGTAAGATGTTGGAAAAGAAGTATGGCAAATATGCCCTCAACACGGGAGATGAAGGCTCGTTTTCCCCTCCTGGGGTCGACGACCCGGAAGAAGCTTATGAGATGATATTGAAGGCTGTCAGGGAAGAGGGATATGAGGGAGACTTCGTGCTAGCCTTGGACGCTGCTTCAACACACATATATGACGTGGAAACAGGCAAATACACTTATAGGAAGAGGGAGCTCACGAGAGAACAGCTTATGGATGTGTACGAGAACCTCACCAAAACATATCCGTTGAAATCGATAGAAGACCCATTCCACGAAGACGACTTCGAAGGCTTCGCTGAGATCACAAGGAAGTTGAAGATCCAGATCGTGGGAGACGACCTTTTCGTATCAAACGTGAGAAGACTGAGTAAGGGTGTAGAGGTGCAGGCGGGAAACACTATTCTATTAAAGGTGAACCAGATAGGGACATTGACTGAGGCTTTGGAGACAGCATCATATGCGATGAGAAACGGATTCAGTGTACTGGTTTCTGAAAGATCTGCTCAGACAGAAGATACATGGCTCGCAGACTTGGCAGTGGCAATCAACGCAGGGCAGATAAAGAATGGGGCTCCGACTAGAAGTGAGAGGGTGGCACAGTTCAATCAGCTGATCAGAATAGAGGAGGAACTGGGAAATGCTGGCAAGTATGCAGGAACAAGGTATAGATCGCCTATGTAGCCTAAGCCCACGCATTCGCACTTCAAGATTCCATGTCCGATAATTAGGATCCAAAGCCAAACTTATAGGCCACCGCCTAGATACATGAGGCTGAAGAATGCCCATAGACAACATTGGCGAGCTTAAATCAAAAGGGAACAAGAGAGGAAGAGAGATCGTGTTAGATGTAATAGAAGAAACCTTGGATAAGATGAACTACTATAACATCGTTAGGGAGATAACGGAGCTTACAGGCGACACCCTAAAGATAAAAGATCTCAGACTGAACCTCAAGGACTTCGACAACATCTACGTGATCGGTGGAGGAAAAAATTCAAGTTCGATGGCTCAGGCACTAGAGGAAATTTTGGAGGATAAAATAGCAGGGGGAGTGGTCGTCGAAAAGAGAGGTTGCATAGCCCAAACCAGGCATCTTCTGAGGATAGAAGGAGACCATCCGATACCTGGAATAAACAGCGTGAAGGCGGCTGAAGGGATCCTGAGGATCATGTCAAGTGTGAGAAAAGAGGACCTATTGCTTGTCTGTGTGAGTGGAGGATGGACCGCGTTGACATCCAAGCCGCCGAAAGAGATCTCATTGGAAGACTATAAGGCGATCCATGAGCTCATGCTGAAGTCTGGGATGACGGTCGAGCAGATGAACATCATAAGAAACCACATATCTCAACTTGGCCGTGGAAAGATTCCGATCTTAGCAAACGGGGCGACGGTGGTCGGCCTCATCGCAGTTGACGAAGTCGAACGCAAACCTTGGGGTCCAACAGTGCCTGATTCAACAAGATTCTCGGACGCCATGAGAATTCTCAAAGACTTTAACCTGCTTGATAGGACGCCAAAGTCCATAATAGGCTATCTGAAGACAGCGTCCCCATCTGAGGAGACTCCTACGGATTTAGACTACAAGCATAGAGGTTTAAGGGTCTACAATCTCGTTGTCGCCGACAACGTCAGATTATGTGAGACAGCCCAAAAGATATCTTCTAAGAAGATAAGGTCTCACATTATTTCAACCAGTTTAAGGGGGGAAGCAAGACATGTGGGTACAGTTATCGCCTCCATCGCAAACGAGATAGAGAAGTTCAGTAGGCCTTTCAGCCCCCCATGTCTGATCATATTTGGAGGTGAGACAACAGTCACAATAGTCGGCGAATCAGGTGAAGGCGGCAGGAACCAGGAACTCGCTCTATCTGCGGCACAAGGCATACCAGAAGACAGTAGTATAGTCATTGCATCTGTTGCCACAGATGGGACAGATGGACCAACCGACATCGCGGGCGCGATCGTTGACTCAACGCTGATACCGACTGCCTTAAAGATGGGATTAGATGTCGTAAGTGAACTGAACTGGCACAATTCATCGCATGTCTTTAGGCAGACAGGAGACGCGGTCTACGCGAAGAATACAGGCACAAACCTGATGGATCTCATCGTAGCATACATAGGATGAATTGGAGCTTCAGCCAAGAGGATCCTTGAAGCAAAGTCTTTATTTAGCCCAATAGGAGAGTGGACATCGAATGTCGGAATTAGTGGAAAAAGCAAAGGCAGCAAAGCAGGCATCATATGAACTTGCCCGGGCCAGCGATGATACGAGAAAAGCTGCGTTGAGCTCGATGGCCAAGGGCCTCCTAGAGCATTCAAAGGAGATCTTAGATGCCAACAAGAAAGATGTGGAAGAGTTTAAGGCGTTCAACCCAGGCTCACCTTTGGTCGACAGGTTGATGTTGGATGGGAAGAGGCTGAAAGACTGCGCTGATGGGCTCTTAAGTATAGCTTCACTGCCTGACCCTATAGGTGAAGTTGTCGAAGGCTGGAGGACGAGACATGGACTCGACATAGTCAAGGTGAGGGTGCCAATAGGTGTGATAGGGGTGGTCTACGAAGCCAGACCAAATGTGACGATCGACATAAGTGGTTTGGCCATCAAGTCAGGAAACGCATGCATATTGAGAGGAGGCTCTGAGGCTCTTAACTCGAACGTTAAGATCGTGGAAGTGTTGAGGTCATCCCTGAGGGGCATAATTCCAGAGGATTCCATTCAAATAATCGCCTCCAAGGACAGGGCTGCAGTGGACGAAATGCTCAAATTGGATGACTTGATCGACGTCATTGTTCCAAGGGGCAGCGCCTCCTTCATAAAGCATGTCAGGGAAAGGGCAACCGTTCCAGTGATCGAGACAGGTGCAGGCAACAACCACATCTTTGTAAACTGGGATGCCGACTTCGACATGGCAAACAAGATAATAGTAAACGCAAAGGTTCAGCGACCTGCTGTATGCAACGCCGTGCGAAAGGTCCTCGTCCACGAGAAGATAGCTGAACAGTATCTTCCTCTTCTGATTTCGGAAATGCATAAGCACGGTGTCTTGGTGAAAGGGGACAGGAGAACACTGGAAGTGGTCAAGAACATCGCAGCAGCCCAAGAGGAGGACTGGTATGAGGAATACTTAGACCTAACTCTGGCCGTTAAAGTGGTAGGCTCAGTCCAAGAGGCTGTCGAACACATCAACAAGTATGGCTCAAGACATTCAGAGGCCATAATAACAAAGGATCTCGACGATGCCAAGTATTTTACGTGGAACGTGGACTGCGCATGTGTCTACGTGAACGCGTCGACGAGGTTTACGGATGGGGGGCAATTTGGCTTCGGCGCAGAAGTTGGAATAAGCACCCAGAAGATTCATGCAAGAGGACCTATGGGAATTAGGGAGCTTACGACCACAAAGTACATCGTCAACGGCATGGGTCAAGTTAGAGAGCTGTAGGGACGAGCCTCGAAGCCTTTTCCGCAGCCGCCCTTATCGCGTCAACTATCGAATCGCGGACGTTCTTCTCTTCCAAGACACGGATCCCCTCTACAGTTGTGCCACCGGGGGTTGCAACCCTCCTTCTTACCTCATCGAAGCCATTTTCCATCAAGAGCCTTGAGGCGCCTATGAAGACCTTCAGCGCAACCTTCTTTGAGACATCGTGGTCAAGCCCAAGAAGTAAGCCGGCTTCATAGAAGGATCTGATCGTTTCAGAGGCGAAGGCCAGCCCACTTCCCGACAGAGAAGTGAATGCATCCATAAACCTCTCGTCGACTTCATATACTTCGCCGAGTCGGGACAGTACATCCACCACCTTCTTCTTCGAAGCGAGGTCGACACAGTCTGAGGCGGCCAAAGCTATCGCCGCTTCGCCGATTTCGCACGCGATGTTTGGCATCGCCCTATAGACTCCTTCACCCTTTATCTTCGATCTTATCGCCTCAAGCCTCAATCCTCCAATGAAGGAGACAAGAGCCTTTCCCGCGTCGATGCGGGAAAGCTGAGAGAACACGTTGCCGGAGTCTTTAGGCTTCACACATAATATGAGAACTTCAACCTCCCTTTGGAGGCAAGATATGGATTCCGTCGATCGAACACCCATCCTTCCAAATAGCTTAATCTTGTCCCCGTCCACGTCATAGACTACAATTTCTGACGACGGCATACCTGACCTTATGAGACCCTTGACGACAGCCCCTCCCAGATTTCCCAGACCTAGGACACCAACTAACATGACTTTAACCGATTCGATGAGATATAATAAACTTTCCGCGAGCACTATATCCCCTTGAACAGCCTTGTAGCGAAAACAGCGGGTAAACCTGCTTTCACGATCTTGCGGGCGGAACGCTCTCGGTCATAGTCGACTTCGAAGATCTTGACCTTCAAGGTGCCCAGATCGACCTTGCAGTACCTCGCAAGAGGGTTGCCGTCTCGAGGCTGTCCAACACTTCCAGGATTGAATACTACCTTGTCAAGTTTCGTATAGACGTAGGGGACATGGAGGTGTCCTAGGCCGATGACTTCCTCCTCATATTCTGTAGCGTAAGCGAGAAACTTGAATGGGTCAGTTTCCGGATGAACGTAGTCTCCGAAGATCGGATCCTCAGGCGTCGCGTGGGCAAGCAGAAGCCGCCTTTCTTCCCTCCGCAGCCTCAAAATCTTTGGCAGACTTGAGAGAAAATGTAGGTTCTCCTTCGTCATAGCCTTCCTGGTCCACTTTATCGCACTTATGGCTCTTGGATTGAGGTCGAACATGTCACCAGATTCTACAGCGTAGTCATGATTTCCCATAATACATTTCACATTGTTAGAGCGCACAAGATCAACAACCTCATTTGGGTTGGCTCCGTATCCGACAAGGTCTCCAAGACAGAACACCGCTGTACCCTTTACGTGCTCGAGCACGGCCTCTAGGGCTTCCAAGTTGCTGTGGATGTCAGCTATGAATGCAATCTCCAAGCTACTCGGCAACTGGAATGTGAAGTCCTCTTATTTACTTTGCTAGAAGAATACATTTTCAGGAGACATTTTGCTGCAAATGGATAGCGTTCAATCTCTTTCTGTCAATGACTACCACAGATACTGAAATCTGCGCACACATGCCCTCTCGTTTTCCACAGACGGCTTCTTCAGCACCAATATTGTCGGAAGCCAAAAGCCCCGTTCATCCGGTGAAGAATATGACCGCAACACATAAAAATTCAATAACTCGCAGACTTTAACATCTGGGGTGCGGTAATAGCTTCGTGGGCAGGTTAATCGATATGCTCGATTCTAGCTACAGGCCGAAAGAATTGGAGGAGGAAGTCAGAGCCTACTGGGAAAAGAGCGATGCCAGAAGAAAGGTTGAAGAAAGCAGGATGGGGGGAGAGGTTGCTGGATACGTGGAAGGCCCGCCGACACTGAATGGGGACCCACATATAGGCCACATAAGGGGCAGATTCTATAAAGACCTCTGGTTCCGCTACACTACACTTACAGGAAAGCATGTTATATTCAGAGGGGGATGGGACACTCAGGGGCTGCCAGTTGAACTTCAAGCCGCAAAGGAGCTTGGCATAACCGGTGGAAAGCAGGACATAGTCGACTTTGGCATGGAGAAACTGGTAGCCAAGGCCAAGGAGATGGTCGCCACATACCATAAGTCATGGATTTCGGCTGACAGGCTTCTCGGTGTCATGATGGACCACGACAAGGACTACTGGACATACAAAGACGAGTACATCGAGAGAGAATGGAAGATCCTGAAGGCTGCATGGGAGGAGGGACTTTTGGGAGAAAGCTATCGAGTTGTAGGCTACTGCCCCAGCTGCCAGACGGCGTTAAGCCATAGTGAAGTGAGCTCCGAATACGAGATGCTAGAGGACCCGTCTCTTTACTACAAGGCCAAACTCCGCGGCCACGAGAGAAGATACATTGTACTTTGGACGACAATGCCGTTCACCCTCGTCACCGATGTTATGGTCGGAGCTAACCCTAACGCGAGATATTCCATCGTAGAAGTCAACGGGGAAGAGTGGATCATAGCATCCAACAGGGTTAACGACCTAATGAGAGAGCTGGAAATATCGGAATTCGAGGTCAAGGGGGAAATATCAGGCAGTGAACTTGAGGGAGAAAGATACCTTTACCCGCTTGCGGAAGAAGTGCCAAGACAGGCTGAGCTCGACAAAGAGTTCAATACACATGTTATTGTATTGGACGAAACCGTGGACATTAGTACGGGAACAGGGCTAGTCCACATGGCACCCTCAAACGGAGAAATAGACTTCGAGGTAGCCAAAAGAGAGGGGCTGCCAATATTCTCACCATTCGATGACATGGTCCGCTTCACCTCTGATGCGGGAAAATATGCGCAGATCTTCGCCAGAGACGCTGACCCAATAGTCGTCGAAGACCTAAAGAGGAAGGGGCTACTGGTGAAGATATCGAAGATCGTCCACGAGTATCCGACCTGTTGGAGGTCACATCATCGCCTAGTTTGGCTTACAAGAAGAGAGTACTTCTACTGGGTTGATAGAATAGGAGAAAGGGCGCTGGAGGCAGCTCAGAAGGTCGAATACTTCTTCGAGGCGCCGAAGAACAGGTTCTTGAACATAATAAAGGAAATGAAGCCATGGTGTATATCAAGAGAAAGGGTTTGGGGTGCGCCGTTGCCCATCTGGAAATGCAGCGCATGTGGGGAAAAGATTCCACTTTTCAGCAGAAATGAGATAATAGAGAACGCCATCGAGCTGCCTGATGGCCCAGACTTTGAGCTGCACAGGCCATGGATCGACAGAATTGTCATAAGATGCAGTAGATGTGGGGGGAAAGCGTTCAGAGAAGCCTTTGTCTTGGACGCTTGGCACAATTCTGGAGCATCACAGTATGCCGCCTTCACAGACGAAGAATATGACAGGCTTGTCCCAGTTGAATTCCTAACAGAGGGAATCGATCAGACCAGAGGCTGGGCATACAGCCTACTAATATTAGGGGTGATCTTGAGTAAGGCGCCGAGACCAGCCTACAAAGCCTTCCTGTTCCAAGGACACATTCTCGGCCCAGATGAAGCAAAGATGTCCAAGAGCTTGGGCAACATCATAGACGGCAACAAGACCCTAATGGATAATTCAGTGGATGCGCTTAGATTCTATTTCGCATGGAAGGTCTCCCCTATCTCGACGCTCGTCTTCAAGCCTGATGAAATATTGGGTAGACCGTTTCAGGTCTTGAACACACTATATCACCTTCATGTCTACCTGCAGCAGAATAGTATAGTAGACGGATTCGATGACAAAAAGTATGGCCTCGACTGGGCCATCAGCAAAGGCGAAATCAACTTCCTTGAAAGATGGATACTCTCAAGAACCCAGAAGATCCTTGAGCATGCGGTGAAGGCATATAGTAGGGCAGAATATAATGAGGCCGCCAGGATCTTGGAGAACTTCATCATAGAAGAGTTGAGCCAGAAGTATGTTCCCTCAATCAGAAGAGAGCTTTGGACAGACGACCCGAACACAGCCAATAGAAGATTGACCATCTACTCTGTTCTCTCCTATTGCCTCAAGACAGTGGATATACTGCTTCATCCAATATGTCCATATATCACCGAGAAACTCTATCAAGAATGTTTCAGCGACAAGAAGGAATGTATCCTCATTGAAGAAATTCCGCCAATCCGAAGTGAGCTGATCAGCGAAGAAGTCGAAAGGAAGTTTCAGACGATGGACAAGATAAATTCCGAGATCAATTCGCTCAGAATGAAGGCTAAGCTCAAGAGGAGATGGCCTGTCGACAGAGTTGTTGTCGTCTTCGAAAAGATGGAGGAATTCACAGACCGAGAAAGGGAAATACTGAGAGAGAACCTTAACGTGAAACATCTTGATATAACCGACGACCCTTCTTCTGCACCAATCCAATACAATCTTAGACCGAACATGCAGGCACTGGGAAAGAAGCTTAAGGGAGACCTTCCAAATCTCTTGAAGTACCTAGAGAAGACAGATACAGCGAAGCTTTCGAAGGCGTTGATGAAGAAGAAGACGGTTATCTTGAAGCTGGGCAAAAAGAAGATCAAGTTGGAGCAAGACGACTTCCAGTACTTCCTAGAGCCCAAGAGAGGCTATGCGCTTGCCGAAGCCCCCGGAATGAAGATATGCATGAATACCAAAAGGGATCAGAAGCTGATAAGGGAGGGCGCATTGAGGGATATAGCTAGAAGGATCCAAGCATATCGCAAGGAAAAAGGACTCAACCCTATCCAAGTCGTCAAGGAAGTCAAGATATGGAGCGACGACAAGGAACTCGTGGATACGGTTAGGGAAAAAGGGGAGGAACTGAGGTTCCTGGTTAGGTCAGAGAAAGTCAACATTGCAAGGGAATATGGCGGGGACTGGAAGAGGCAGGAGGTAGACGACAAAGTGCTGATGATCTACATAGAGGCTTGACAGTCAACCGTACATCAGCTGATCGCTGTTCGACTCCTCTGCCACAGGAGCCTTAGTGACCACATCAACCGTCTGCTCGACATCTCTCTTGCCAAGGAACCATGCGATGGATGCTGAGAGCGACGGTGGGAGATCCTGCTGAAGAACCTTTACATCCCCCAAGTTCTTGAAGGCCTCTCTGAGGTCTCTGTCAAGTTGGTAGAGGCTTTTCACACATATACTATGCCATTTGAATATCGTGAACGACGTCGGGTCGTCAAGCGCCTTCTTCAGCAGCCTTTTATCATGGCAGTTAGAGAAGTATCTGCCGTCATCCTTTTTCTGGACAATCCTGCAGTATTCGGAATAGACCTTAGCCATCTTCCTCTTGATTTCCATTATCTTATAGAGTAGGCTCATGCCAAGATAAGGCACCTCTTCTTTCCTCGCTATCTCCAAGTTCGTCTCGAACCCAAGCACTACTGGTATCAAGAGGTTTTCTGGAAGACTGACATCAAAAGAGGGCTCTATGCAGAAACAGTTTATTTCAGAGTAGACCGAAAGCATGATACTCAAGGTTTCAGACATCGTGGAATTTGCGTAAACGAGTTCATTCGAATAATCGTACTTGAGCCTTGACGCAAGAAAGGCCGCTGCAGAGCATGCGGACTCGATCGCAGAGACCATCTCCCTTCTCATCTTGATCCTCCACGCAGTATCAGCGAACCAGTATTTCCCATATTCTCTTCCTATTGAGATCTGCTCGTTGAAGAATTTGTTCTTGTAGATAGAATCCAGCATCTTCTCAGCCTTTGTCGTCCGCACCTTCTTCAGAAGGGACGATGACTCTTCAAAGGAGATAGCCTTCTTGTAGTAGAGAAACTGTATTAGAGACGACACTACCAGCTTCTTCTCATGTTCATTGCAGACGGACCACGTCACAGGCAATCGAACAAAAAGAGAATTCTTAAGTCTGAAAGTCAAAAAAATATAACTTAAAGATGTTCAAGAAATGATGGCGGCTAGTCCAATTTCGCCACTCTACTTGTGCCAGTCGATGACCACAGCCGATCTTCCCGCCGATCTCTGAATATATTCGTAAGCAGAGAGAGCTGCCTTTGCACCGTCTGCGGCAGATACGACCAACTGTTTGAATGGTGTGCTTGTCACATCTCCTGCAGCAAAGACCCCGGCCACGGTTGTCTCGTTCCTGCTGTCTACTATGATCTGCTTCTTGTCGTCTATTCCAACCAAGCCTTTGAATGCGTCAACGCTGACATCGAACCCCATCTCAACGAAGACGCCGTCGACGACGGTTTCGAAGACGCCTTTTTCATCAGATTCCAGAACTATTGAGGTAACCTTAAATGTTCCCTTCACCTCTTTCACATTGGTCCCCAACAATAAGATAATATTTTTGGCCTGATCAATGACACCTACCAGCTCTTCGTCTTCTAGAAGTGTCTTTCTCCTCGATACAAGCAGGACTTCGGCAGCGTACTTCGACAAGAGTACGGCGGCATCGTAGGCGTAGCCGCCATCTCCAACGACAGCAACCCTCTTGCCTCTGTAAAGTGGCGCATCACAGGTCGCACAATATGATATGCCGCTGCCCTTGAATCTTTCCTCGCCGGGAACCTTCAGGTCTCTTGGAATCTTTCCCGAAGCAATTATGACCGCCTTGGAAAGATACTGTCCTCTCAAAGCCTTTACCACAAATCGTCCCTCATCCTCTTTTGTGACCGATTTCACCTCATCTAAGGTTATCTCCGCCCCGAAACCTTGCGCTTGCTCGAAGATCTTCTGGATTATGTCTGCTCCACTGGACCGTGGGATGCCTGGATAATTTTCGATTTCTCTCGCAAACAGCGCCTGCCCCCCTATATCTTTTGATATGACTAGTGTCCTAAGACTTCTACGGCATGAGTAGATCGCGGCAGTTAAGCCTGCAGCGCCCGCACCAATAACAACCACATCATAGTATGGTAGGTCCATCGAGTTAATCTGTGAAAGTGAAGGCTTATAAAAGATTACTGGAGACTCATCTTACCCAATCTTCTTAAGGCCATAATTCGGTCTTCTTTTCCGATCTTCGCGTTTTCAAGAGCGCCCTTCAGGAAACTGATGGAGTCATCATATGCCCTCCTATCCACCGGGAATGGGACACCATCTTTTCCACCCACACAGAAACTGAACTTTACAGGATCTCGCCAATCTATCTCACTTCCGTAGACGAGATTCGATATTAGCGCGAGCGCCCTTATCGTATTCGGTCCAACTCCCCTTGTCATCAAGACCTCTTCAAAATCACGCGGTTGGGTTTCATAGAGCTGTCTTGCCACCTCCCAGTTTATGCTTCTAGGCATTACAAGATGATTTGAAAGAGGTTTCTTCAGAGGGGGCGCTATCCAATCCATCAACGTCACACTCGTCTTATCATGCAGTTCTTGAACCATGTTCTGAACCTTCACAGGCTTCTCCCTTGAGATGTCAACGATGACCTTCTGGGTTTCAAGGCTTCCTGAAGAGGTCAGGTTTAGGACGGCTTCTTCAACCCTATCGGACACAATTGCAGTATGAGGTTCTACGACATAGCTGTGAACATCATCTGAAAGCCAGTGATATCTGCGAGCATATCTTCTATCGACATTGAGCCCCTGCTGGACAACAGCCCATTTCCCACTCTCTTCAAGAAAGAACACGTGATGATAAAGTTGGTAGCCGGACTGGATAGCAGTGCTGTCAACTTTGGCCGAGATCCTACTGGCATACATCAGCTGAGCTATCCTCTGGGACGTGAATGAGAAGATTTCTCCAGCTCTATTGATCTCTTCCTGAGCCTTCCTCGAAGCGTTACCTTTTCCACCACATGCAATGACACCATACTCTCCGGCGGCCAACGCCTCCTTCAAAGCCCCTGTTAATGTCGTCGTGAGGCCGGAGCTGTGGTAGTCAAATCCCACAGCACACCCTAAGGACTGAAAGAAGAATGGGTCAGAGATTCTCTTCAAGAATTCATCTCTTCCGAACTCCAAGATGATCGCTTCAGCGATCCCCCCTGACAGCTTGACCATTCTCTCGAATAGCCATCTTGGGCATCTACCAAAATGCAGAGGCAGATCGGCTGTACCCAACTTCTTCAACCACGATCACCGGAGAGCCTTACGGCTGATCTGTTCGACCACCATTATAAAGGTTAAATTTGTTGAAGCCGTCTATCAGACAACAAATATCAATACACTTTTGAGGTGCAGTTAGGAAGTTGTCTGTTGCAGATCAACATGTAAAGGCTTTTATAGCATGTCGGCAATAGAAACGATCTATGCTACTTGATCGCGAGGCAGAAGTCTTGGACAAGATTAAGGCCGAAGAAGCCATTTCTCTGGCTCAGAAGATGGTGAAGATCGACAGCCAAAACCCTCCCGGAAACGAGAAAGAATTGGCTGATTTCATGTCCAGTCTACTTCAGGCGATTGGCTTAGAGACACACGAGTACGACTTTAAGCCAAACAGGCCGAACGTGGTCTCAATCCTGAAGTCTGAGGGAGCCTCTAAGACTCTAATCTTCAATGGACACCTTGACACCGTCCCATTCGGCAACCTATCAGACTGGTCTATTCCCCCACTCAGTGGCCTAATCAAGGACGGGAAGCTCTTCGGCCGTGGCTCAACCGACATGAAAAGCTCAATAGCCGCTTTCGTCTGCGCCCTGAAGACCATCTTGGAAGACAAAAGGGACGTCTCTGGCGGCGTCTTGATCGCACTCACTTCGGATGAGGAGGACTCTTGTAGAGGAGCCGAAGACATTCTAAATAGAGGCTTCAGGGGAACTGCTGCTATAGTTGGAGAACCAACTAGTCTACAGATAAACATAGCACATAAGGGATTCGCACGCTTCAATCTCACAACCTATGGTAGGCCAGCGCACACAAGCGAACCTGAAAGAGGTGTGAATGCAATATTCAAGATGTCGAAGGCGCTAACCAAATTGGAGGAAATCTCTAGAGAATATCAGAAGTCGGGTAGGTTACATCCTATATTGGGAACACCAACATTATCGGTTGGCAAGATACGTGGAGGGGTCAAGGACAACATTGTGCCAGATGCCTGCGAGATAACCATCGACCGAAGACTTCTACCCGGCGAGACCCCATCAGATGTGGAGAAGGAGTTAAATCGGCGATTGGCCGAAATCAGCCTGGAGGATCCCTCAGTCAAGTTTAGGCTATCTCTATACAACGCTCAGCCTCCTTCAGAGACATCAGCCGACGAGACGATAGTCAGGCTTGCGGAAGGGGCTGTACATGATGTAGTCGGAGACACCCCAAAGATCGGAGGAATGGTGGCGACCACAGAAATGTCACATTTTGTGAGGGCGGGGATTCCAACCATAATCCTAGGATGCGGCGACATAAGGATGGCCCACGTAGTCGACGAAAATGTGCCTGTACAGCAGATAGTTGACCTAACAAAGATATATTCTCTGATCGTCTTAAGATACCTTCAGAGAGAACGCTGACAAAAAAGAGCTTAATCATGGAAGATTATCTGCAGGATCCCCAACACTATGAATATGAATGACGCAACCTTCTTCATCTGCCCCATTGGAATCCTCTGAACCAGCCTGTTACCCACTATGACAGTCAAGGCTGTGAGGCTGATGAGGGCCATCATGGCACCCGATATGACCGCAAAAGGCTCTGCATAGGAAGCCGAAAGGAGAGCGACCAAGACCTGTGTCTTATCTCCCATTTCAGTCGAACCTATCAATATGAAGGAGGAGACAAAGGGCGACTTATTGGCTTTCGTTGGACAGTACTCTTCCTCCCTGCCCAACAGGAAGTATATGCCAAACAATATGAAGACCACTCCAGCGGAGATTCTCAACATATACAGAGGCACCACCTCGAGTAGCAGGGTTCCGGCAGCCACAGCAAGGGAGTCTACAAGAAGAAAGGCCAAGCCTGCACCTAAGATCACGGGATACGCCCTGTACTTCATCGAGAGAGCGAGTGCGCATAATTGGGTCTTGTCGCCTATCTCAGCCAACAGCACCAGGACGAAAGTTGAAAGTAGAGGTTGAAGCATCTTCTTGCGTTCACGGTGCCGTGTCCGCGTGATCTTAAAAAGCTTTCTCAGAGACCCTAAGATAGTCTGACATGTGAGCCTCCAACGATCTGTACATAGCAGTATCACATCTAGAAGAATCGTGTGGGGCATCTATGTTCTCGGCTATGCTACTGCTCGCCAGATGCAACAAATTAGGTGACTCTTCTCAATATTTCTCTTGCCACTATTAGGCCAGATGCGGAAGATTGCACAAGCCCCCTCGATACACCCGCGCCATCGCCTATCGTGAAAAGGTTCTTGATTTCTGTCTCAAGGTTCTTTGTCAGCTTCAGTCTCGAAGAGTAGAACTTTACCTCTATCCCATATATCAGCGTGTGATTAGAGTACACACCTGGCGCAATCTTGTCTAGGGCCCTGAGCATCTCCTTAATGTCCGCGAGGTATCTGGCTGGAAGTACGAAGCTTAAGTCTCCGGGGTGAGCGCTTCCCAAAGTTGGCTCAACGATGCTTCTCGAAAGCCTCTCTTGAGTCGATCTTCTTCCTGTTACCAGGTCCCCAAGCCTCTGCACCATTACTCCATTGACCAGCAGGTTTGCAAGCTTGGCTATGTACCTTCCGTAGGCTATTGGATCCTTGAATGGCTCAGTGAACTGTGTGCTGACCAAGATCGCGAAGTTGGTGTTGTCTGAGCGTTTTTCCAGGTAGCTGTGGCCATTGACGGTAACCAAGTCGTTGATTCTTTCTTCGACCACGTACCCGTATGGGTTGACACAGAACGTTCTAACCTTATCATCAAAGGACTTTGAATAGTAGACGAGTTTAGGCTCGTATAGGACAGAAGTCAAAGGCTCCAGGACTTCAGCTGGAACTTCCACTCTTACGCCCAAGTCGACTGGGTTGACGCTGGAGCTCAAGTTGAGCCTTTCCGCCTCCCTCTTCAGCCAATCAGCCCCGCTCCTGCCTGGTGCAAGAACCACATAGTCTGCGGCAATCTGTCTACCATCTTTCGTGAGAACGCCTCTTGCGGCGCCGTCAACCACTATGACTCTGTCGATTTCGGTCTCCATCATAATGTTGACCTTGCTTTCGAGATCTCGCCTGATATTTTGGAGTATTCTGGGGCACTGGTCGCTACCAAGATGTCTAACTTTACTTGGCACCAGCCTAAAGTCCGCTTTAGCCGCTTCTCTAGCTATCTTCGATATCTTGTCTTCGTCTACACCATAGACCCTATCGGTGGCACCATAGTGTAGGAATACTTCGTCGACCCTTTCGATGACCTTGACGAGGTCGCTTTCATTCATGTAGTCGACAAGCCAGCCTCCTGTCTCTGTAGAGAAGGTTAGCTTGCCATCACTGAAGGCGCCAGCTCCACCCCAGCCATTATAGACACCATTATATGCCACATTATCTTGCATTCTTTTTTCGATATCTTTCCCTTTATCGATTATCGTGACATCTAACCTGCTATCCGCCGACAGTTCTAATCCCGTAAATATCCCCGAGGGCCCAGCCCCGACAATCACCACCCGCTTTCTCGGAACAGCCAAGGCTAATTTACTCCGAAGTCACCATAATATTTTTCACATCTTTAAAAATCTTTCACCTAACATGTGATAAGATTTATTAGATGATTGAAGGTCTTAGAGTTGCATGCAAGACCTAGAATATGAGTTGAGAGTCCTCAAGGAGATTGTGGCAGTAAATAGTGATTCTGTCACCAAAGACGGCTACACCGAATGTGCAGAGGCTATCTCCAGTGAAGCAGAAAAGATCGGCCTAGAAGTTGAAGTCTATGATTCAAGAGAAAAGACAAAGGACCACCTACCCAGGCCAAATGTTGTCGCATCCCTCGATGTCGGCGCGGACGAGACCCTATTAGGTATAGCACACTATGACATCGTCCCTCCAGGCACTGGCTGGAGACATGACCCATTCACGTTGACAGTCGACGGCGAAAGAGCCTACGGCAGAGGTGCCGCAGACGACAAGAGCGCCATAGCCGCCTTACTCGGCGCCGCCAAGAAGATCGGAAAGGGTTCAAGGCTGAACTTTAAGATCTTGGCGACCGCGGACGAGGAAGTTGGAGGCGAATACGGTCTAGGATTTCTCTTGAACGACGTTGGGATAAAGGGAGATGCTGCACTTATAGTCGACGCCGGCCCAGAACTTCTCTCTATAGGCGCTAGCGGCATAAACCAGGGGACGATCACAGTGAGGGGAAAGCAGGGCCATGCAGGATACCCTCACCTGTCATTGAATGCATTACATGGCATGGCTAGGCTCATAGTTGAACTTGAAAAATTTCAGAAATTCAGAGAACAGAAGCTTTCCATGTTGGATGCGCCCCCAGGATCGCCCAACAAGAAGGTCTGGGGTAGATTTTCGGTGACGATGCTGCAGTCGGGCACGAAAAGCAACATCATACCTGGCACAGCAGAGGCAACCTTCGACATGAGGCTGATCCCAGAAGAAGATTGTGTGAAGGCTCAAAGGGAGCTGGAGGAGTTTCTTGAGAAGGTTGACCTCGGAAATCGAGAGTACAAAGTTGACTTGCATTTTACGCTGACAGGAGGAAACTACTTCACCGACCCACAGCTACCTTTTGTCCAGAGCTTCAAGAGAGCAATAGAGAAGGTGACTGGCACAGAAGTGCTCCTGGCAGCGGAGTTGGGCGGAAACGATGGCCGATTTACGAGCGCAAAGGGAATTCCAACCATTTCATATGGCCCAATATCAAAGGACACCAACTTTCATGGCGTAGACGAGTTTGTCTGGCTTAGAGACATTCGAATTGTGAGAGACTCGATTGTAGAGTACTTGAAAGCCTAATATTGCGCTAGAATCTGTCATCAGACACAGCCTCATAGGCTGCAGGAATCTTCAGTAACATGAAATTGGGTTAACATCTCAGAATGCTACAGGATGGTGTTCTGTGACGCTGACAAGCTCCGGAGACAGGGTCGCCTCATGTCTTATGTGTTAGTGTGCACGTTCGACAAAAACGTTATTAGCTGGTTCTTTTTCCATCAGGCGATTATGACAGAACGGATAGGCATGATCCATGGCGCTGGAGGTAGTGTCTCATATGCGCTGATAAAGGAGTTGATTGTATCACGTTTTTCAAGCAGCGGTTTCGAAGTCCCATTGGACGCAATGGATGACGCATCCGTTGTAGATGGAATTGTCTTTAAGACAGACTCTCATACGGTCTACCCTCTTTTCTTCCCAGGCGGCGACATCGGGAGGCTTTCTATATGTGGGACGGTCAACGATATTTCCATGCTGGGAGGGTGGCCTACAGCCCTGTCCTTTGGCCTGATATTGGAGGAGGGACTTGAGCTGCCAGTCCTCGAACGTGTGCTTGACAGCATGAAGAAGGCATGTGAGGAAGCGGATGTCAAGATTGTAACAGGAGATACCAAGGTGGTGGAACACGGTGGCCTAAGAGAGATGATCATCAACACTTCAGGAATAGGCAGAAGGAGTGACTTCATGGAACATAACCTTGATGTTGTGAGACGCTATAGGGTATGTCGTTCCAACTGGCTGCTTGACTCCAATGTCAGACCAGGTGATAAGCTGATACTGTCTGGCTATGTTGGAGACCACGGTGTGGCGGTGATGTGCGCGAGACAAGGATATGGGCTAAAGGTTGACGTGAAATCAGACATGCAGCCACTGAACCATATGGTGGATAGGGTCTTGAGAGTTGGCGGTGTTGTAGCCATGAAGGACCTGACGAGAGGTGGACTAAGTAACGCCCTCTATGAATGGTGTGACAAGAGTAGAATCGGATTGTCGGTGAACGAGCCCAACATACCGATAAGAGATGGTGTTAGGGCAGCATGCGAAATCTTGGGGATCAGCCCTCTTGAAATAGGCAATGAGGGAAAGGCGATATTGGCGGTCGTTCCTGAAATGGCGGAGGAGGTTCTATCTGAGTTGAAGAAGACGAAGGAGGGCTCTGACGCGCAGATGATAGGCGAAGCCGTTGGTAGCTCCGGCAAGGTCACACTTGAGACCACAGTGGGAGGAAAGAGGATACTTCCTAGACCTAGAGGAGACCCTATACCGAGAATCTGCTGACACGGTCTGGTAGACCACGACTGAGGCCCTTTGAAATGTTTGAGCACATAAAGGCGGTGTTCGACGAAAGCCTTCATCGCGATGGCAGGATCGTCGTCGTAGTCTTCTATGCCTCATATTGCCCATTTTGCTTACAGTTTTCGTCTTATATGAAGAAACATAGTTCGAACATGCTATTTCTGTTCGCCAAAGCGGATGTTACAGATGATGACAGCCCACTCTGGGGCAAGTACCATTTGGCAACTGTTCCAACACTAATCGCGTTCAAGGATGGAAAAGAGATCGCGAGAAGGGAGGCACCCCTCGGTGTCGGCCTAGAAGAAGACGACTTCGTCACTTTTCTCAGCCAACTTGTGACGTTCACGTAGCCTACGTGATCGCTGCCTAGGAGCCGGCTTAAGAGCTTCCTCAGACTTGTCCAAGCTCCAAATGGATCCTGCAGGCGCCCTCGATCGAAACCATACAGGCGCCCACCGGGTTCTCTAGTGTACAAACCTTATTGAAAAGGGGGCAATCTTTAGGTTCAGCAACCCCCCGCAGGACTTCACCACATCTACAGCGCTTCTCTATCTCAGAAGGCTCATATGTTACCTTCGAGAGAATGTCTTCGAATTGTGCTTGTGCATCGTGTGCAGAGAATCTTCTCTTTATCTTCATCAGCGACTTCGGGATAATAGGGAAACCTCTCCATTCAATATCGCCTTCTTCAAAAACGCTGTGTAAGACCTTCAATGCTGTGGTATTTCCATTTGCCGACACGACTCTGTTGTATTCGTTCACCACTCTGGGTTCACCCTCTATGTTCTGTTTGACGAGTTCATATGCAGATAGAGCAAGATCTAAGGGTTCAAATCCTGAAATCACCTGTGGAATTTGAAACCTCTTCTTTATCTGCTCATACGGTCTTGCACCGACTACCGCGCTGACGTGACCGGGCTCAATCAGTCCCTGAAGTCTGACTTCCCCCAGTTCGAGAAGCTTGATCATGGCAGGCAGGAAGAACCGATGGCAACTAAAGACGTAGAAGTTATCAGGGAGGTCGTCCTTCAATAGGATAGCCCCCGTTGTCGGTGCTGTAGTCTCAAAGCCTATTGCCATGAACACAACATCCTTCTCCACCCCCTCGGCAAGCTTAACAGCATCTTCAACGCTGTAGACTACCCTGACATCGAAGCCATCCTCTCTAAGGCTCACCAGCGATCTTCCATTAACGGGAACCTTGAGGCAGTCACCGTACACTACGATAGTCTTGCCGTTCTCAGCCAATCCCATAACTTGGACAAATTCCTTCGCTGTTGTCACACAGACCGGGCATCCTGGGCCGGACTTGACGCTTACACCCACCTTTCCAAATAGGCTGTCGAGGCCATATCTTACAAGTGTTTCCTGATGTGTGCCACATGCGTGCATAAAGTTCAAGTGAACATGGTATTCGCCGATCCTTTCCACAATTCCCCTTATCAGTTTGCCGTCTCTCAGCCTCTCCAAGTCTCTTTCTCCTCATCCCTGCATGATTTGCCTAACGAGCTCCAGGGTCTTTTCAGCTTCCCTCCTTCTTACCTTAGAGATTGCGAACCCAGCGTGGACAATGACATAGTCTCCGACCCTAGCTCTTACAAGAGAGAGATTCACTTGTCTGTATGCGCCGCCGAAGTCTACTGTACCTTGGTCTCCTCTTCGTTCAACGATCTTTCCGGGAATAGCCAAGCACATTTTTTCTGCGGACACTTGAATATAAGACTATTATATATGAATATCGGATTGTTGAGTGAGTTAAGTGATCCATCAGTTACGTTGAAGGTGCATTTTATCGTCTACTCTTTTTTCCGCAGGCAACGAATATGCTGACGGTTGCCCTTTGGCAGCCGCATTCGGATGTAGCGCAGCAGTTCTCTCCCACCGATGCCACTTCAACATCTTTAAGCCCGGCTCTCAAGAACCATGCCTTCACGTCTTCACGTTTGAACCCCATCCATCGGTCTCTGTGTTCCGTTTTGAGAAATTCGAAGCCATGTTGGTCGAGGTCTGTTATGACAAGCCTCCCCCCTGGTCTAAGAATCCGCACCATCTCCACTATCGCTTCAGCAGGCGATTCCATATGATGCAACAGCATGTTGGCGAAGACGCAATCAACCATTTCATCCTCTATCGGCAGATCTTCTGCGTTCCCTATTCGATAGTTGATCGAATCAACTTTCGAAAACTTCCTCTTCATTTCCTCTATCATAGCCTGCGATCGATCGACCGCTATCACCTTAATCCCCCTTTTCACAAGCCCTTCTGTCATGAACCCTGTCCCTGCTCCAATGTCCGCCACTACTTGAGCACCATCGACCTTCCCAACCTCGAACGCCTTCTCTCTCACCTTTTCCGAAAAGAAGACGCTCCGCATCTTATCCCAGTCCCCTGCAACTTCATCAAAGTATTCCCTGCTCGACATATCGTCTTCTCTCCTATCTAAGAAGCCACCTGCCGACTATATATGCTTGGCCTAAACTTATGCATCCGTCACCCGGTGGTGCATACTTCTTCTTGTGAAGCCTCAGCCCGCTCGCCTGAACCGTGGTTCGTATTGTTCTCGAAATATGCTCGTTGTAGGCTACGCCACCTGAGATAGAGATGTCTCTTATGCCGTGTTTGTATGCCTTGCCTACTGCGAGTTCTGCGATCCCTCTAGCCAGATATTCTTCGCCAGCGTAGGCGAGCTCTACACCCGAAACCTTGCCGATGTTCAGATAGATCTTCTCGAGCAGGGGGGTCGTCATCAGCACATCACCTCTTATTATCGGGTCTATCCTGAATTCTCCGCGGGCATTTGACGCATAGCTCTCCAACTTCATGGCAGGCTCCCCCTCATATGTTCGAGTATTGCATACGTCCAAAAGGGTGGATATCGCGTCCAGCATCCGCCCGAAGCTCGTCGTCAAGATGTAGTCTTTGAGTTTAAGCTTTCTTGCCAGAACCTTGACCTCCTCGTTACCATAAGGGAATTTAGTGAGGTTAGCAGACACCCATCTAACTCCTAGACCTTTCTTAGATAGGATGGCAAATACCATCCTAGCAGGATATCTCGCTGCCAGATCGCCTCCTAAATAAGGCTGCTCCTCCAGATGCCCTATCCTCTCCATCTTGGCTCCATCACATAGAAGAACTTCTCCCCCCCAAGCGTTCCCATCAAGCCCATAGCCGAAGCCGTCGATCGCTATGCCGACACATTGCTCGAGGCAGCCCTCTGCCATCACCGATGCGATGTGGGCGTGATGATGCTGGATCGAATATGATGGAATCTTCAACTCGTTCGAGAGCTCTTGAGCGAAGACGGTTGTGTTAAATGATGGATGCAGATCGTGTGCGACAGCCTCAGGTTTTGCAGAAGTCAAGGCGACCATCCTCTTCAGTGCCGACCTCAGATGCTCTAGTGTTTCAAGGTTCTCAACATCCCCGACATACTGTGTTAGATACGCCTTATCTGAAGCCACAACACATCCCGAAACATTCTGTTCCGCTCCAAGCCCTATGACATCCCTAGTACCCGGCACTTCGAGAGGCTGAGGCACATAGCCTCTTGACCTCCTAAGAAAGTAAGAGACTCCATCAACCTTCCTTATCACAGAATCATCACATCTGTGTAGAATCCTCCGATTATGCACCAGAAAGTAGTCGACAACACCTGAAAACTTCCTGAACGCCTCCTTTTCTTCAGACACTATTGGCTCAGAGGGCAGGTTTCCGCTTGTCATGATGAAGACATCTGTCTTCGCCTTGTCGAATAGAAGAAGATGCAGCCCTGTATAAGGCAGCATTACTCCTATGTTGTGAAGCCCAGGGCTAACAAGCTTGGAGAGTGCAGCGTCCTCTTTCAGCCTAACTAATACTATAGGTTTTGAAGGAGAACAGAGCATCTCCTCTTCGTCACCGTCAACATATGAAAACCTTTTGACTGTCGACATGTCCTTTGCCATGACCGCGAAAGGCTTCTCCTCCCGATGCTTCCATTCCCTAAGCCTCGAAATCGCTCTATCATCGTACGCTGACAGCGCGATGTGAAATCCTCCTACACCCTTCACAGCCAGAATCCCGCCGCCGTCTATACATTTTGCGGCATTGGCGATCGGGTCACCATCTATCGGTGAACCCCTGCTGCTCAAGAGCTGCAAGGCCGGCCCACAGTCCCCGCAGGCGATCGTTTCAGCATGGAATCTTCTGTCAAGTGGATCCTCGTATTCTACCTTGCAGCGTCTGCACAATGGAAAATCCTTCATTGCCGTGTTTTTCTTGTCGTATGGGAACCTTTCGATGATGGTGAACCTCGGCCCACAATCTGTACATGTTATAAAGTGGTAGCCGAACCTCCTATTCTTGGGGTCAAACAGCTCTCTGGCGCATTCGTCGCAGATGCCAAGATCTGGTGGAATCAGTGAGGCGCTCTCCTTCTCCCGACGCTCACTTCTGAGAACCACGAACTTGGAATAGCCGTGCTCTCCATCTAGGTCTTTTCTATTGAACTTCTCTATTCTAGCAAATGGTGGCTTCCTCAAATAGAGTTCCTCCACAAATCGGTCGATATCCTGCCTTCTGCCTTCGACTTCTATCTCGACTGTTCCATCACCCATGTTCTTGACGTATCCACCAAGGTGATTTCTTACAGCAGTCCTGAAGACGAAAGGTCTGAACCCTACTCCTTGAACGATCCCTGCAACCGTGATCCTGCTTCTCATCGCCTAAGACTTCTGTCTTCCCATATCATTTTAACTTATCTCGAAGTCCACCCTCCAACAGGCAGATGAGCGATTCAAGGGGAACCGAAGATGGGGTCGTCAACGGACCGCCATGGTGAGAGAAAGACTTAAAAATGGTCATGGTATTAGCTGGAGAGGGTTCACGAGCAAACCGAAAAAGGCGTGGATCGTTCTTGACGACGGAACCACAGTAGAAGGCAAGGCCTTTGGATGTCAACGGGATGTCGTAGGAGAAGTCGTTTTCACCACAGGAATGGTCGGATACACTAAGTCGCTCACAGACCCATCCTACAGGGGACAGATTCTTATGTTCACGTACCCTCTGATAGGCAACTATGGGGTTCCAAGCTTCTCCAACGTCGACGAATATGGATTGCCCAGATACTTTGAATCCGACTCGATCAAAGCACAAGGAACAATAGTTCACGAACACTGCGATCAGCCATCTCATTGGGCTTCAGTCCAGACAATCAACGAATGGCTCATGGCTGAGGAGATTCCAGGAGTCTACGACGTGGACACGAGAAGCCTGACCCAAAAGATCAGGGTTAAAGGTGTAATGATGGGCGCGATCGTTGTAGACGAGAAGCCGGAGAAAGGATTCACGATGCTTCGAGAGTCAGCCAAGTATGGAGAAATAAACTTCGTACGGGAAGTCAGCATGAGGTCGCCTAAGATCTATGGAAAAGGTGAAAAGATCTTGGTTCTCGTCGACTACGGTACAAAATACAACATAATAAGGAACCTTTTGGCCAGAGGGTTTAAGGTGGTAAGGGTACCCTACGATTCCACCGCAGACTTGATACTAAGCTACAACCCAGACGGGATCGTGTTAAGCAACGGCCCAGGAGACCCAAAGCAGCTTAAGGATCCTATAAAGGTCGCAAGGCAACTTCTAGACGAATACGAGAAGCCGATATTGGGGATATGCTTAGGCAACCAAATACTTTCCCTTGCAGCAGGAGCTGACACCTACAAGCTGAAGTTCGGTCACAGAGGCCAGAACAAGCCAGCCCTCGATCTAGCCAACCGCAAATGTTATATCGTCAGCGAAAACCACGGCTACGCCGTAGACGAACAGTCCCTCAGCAAAACAGATTTCCGAGTCTGGCTAAAGAATATCGATGACGGCACGATAGAAGGGTTAAGGCATGGTA
>Ga0209102_1000496_pt1 | contig 25938 bp, 19 predicted proteins | sample ConPoolayeHmetaG_FD_185483 | JGI IMG/M metagenome (GOLD analysis project Ga0209102, IMG submission 185483) | Hot spring microbial mat communities from California, USA to study Microbial Dark Matter (Phase II) - Cone Pool mat layer H metaG... ...
ATCATTCGCCTTCCCTTTTCCTCTCGGCTCAACAGTCGGCGGGTGTCGACCCAAGCTCAAAACATTGACGTCATGCCTACAGTGCTTGACCTTCTCGGCGCCAAGGTGCCTTCTTCGGTTCAAGGGAGAAGCCTGCGGCGGCTCCTTCAGGGTCAGGAAAAAAGCACCGCGCCGGCTTACAGTGAAACTTTTTATCCCCGTTATCACTATGGCTGGAGCGAACTCCAAGCGTTGCGGCAGGGTGGGTTTAAATTTATCGCTGCGCCCCGTCCTGAACTCTACGACCTTGTCCATGACCCTCGAGAGAGCAATAATCTCTGGGAGTCCAAGCGCTCTCTGGGCCGAAAGATGCGGCGAGAGCTGGAAAAAATAATTAAGCAGTACACTAACCAGGAAGCAACCGCCGCGGTGATTCCCAACATCGACCAGGATTCGCTCATTAAGCTGCAGACTCTGGGTTATATCGGAGCTTTTCATAATTTAACTAAGGATAAGCCTGGTCGGAGCTTGGCCGACCCCAAGGATAGAATTGAGCTCTATAATGAAATTAAATTAACCCAAATTCTCGTTTCCGAGGAAAAATACGAGGCAGCCGAAAAAAAGATTCAGGCCGTCCTCGCCAAGGACCCGTCAATTCTCGAGGCTCGGTATCTCCTGGGTTATCTGCTCGCCAAGCAAAAACGCTACGCGGAGGCGATAAAAGAATTTCAAGCCGCTCTTGATGTCGACTCCGAGTATTATGAAGCCATCCTTGGCTTGGCCATGGCCTATAAAGAAAACAACCAGGCTGAGGAAGCCATCCTGGGATTCAGGCGACTTCTTGACCTTGACCCCAAGGACACCAAGCCTTATATCCATTTGGCTGATATCTATCAGGACCGGGGAGAAAATGAAAGGGCTCTGGAACTGATTAAAGAGGCTGTAGCCATTGACCCTGAGTCTCGTTATCTTCGGAATAGACTGGGCGCGGCTTATTTGTCATTAAAAATGTATGCCGAGGCCGAGAAGGAAATAAAGTTAGCGCTCTCGATGGAGAGGAGCCAGCCATTGCTGAACGCCCATTTCAATTTAGCCTTGCTTCATGAGGCCAGGGGCGAGATTGACCGCGCGGTGGAGGAATACAGAAAAGAGCAAGAAATAAGCCCTTATAATTTTAGGCCTGATTTTAACCTCGGCCTTCTCTGGGCCAAAAGAAAGGAATTCGACCTGGCGGAAAAAGAACTGCGCAGTTGTCTCCAAAAGAATGAAGAATACGGGCCGGCCTATATTTTTCTGGCTAAAGTCATCATGGACCACGGGGCTAACCTCTCAGAGGCCGAAAAATTAGCTCTCCGCGGCCTGGAACTAAAGCTTGACCTGCCGACCCAGATTCTGGGTCATTTTCTCCTTGCTGATATTTACAACCGCTTCCGCCTCCCGGCTAAGGCCAATTTCCATTTAGAAAAAGCCCGGCAACTTCAGGCGGCTAAAACTGGAGCTTAAGGCCGAGCTGAAACCGACGGGGATAGGGAATCCACATGGGCTCTTTATAGCTGGCGCTCCAGACATTGTAGGAACGCCACCTGGTCACCGTGTCGTCATTGAGCACGTTGAAAATATCGCCAGCGACGCTTAGACGGGCCGTTTTATACAGGTTAAAGGATTTTTCGATTCTCAGGTTAAGCAGATGCTGGGAGTCGAAGCGCTCTTTCCCTTTGGGCTCGGCTTGGATCCTGATTGAATAGGGCTGATTGAGGTTTCTGATGCGGACAAATTTCAGAGTTGGTCGACCACTCTGGAAAAGATAGTTAGCGCTGACGAGGATATCAAAGGGGAGGTTATAACCCAAGGAGAGCTTGACCAACCACCTTTTGTCCAGGTTGAGCGGCCCTTTGGCGTTGATTAGCTGGTTGGGGTCAGTGCCAAATTGACCGGTGTACCAGACGAGCGATTGGCTCATGCCGTAGCCGCCAGTAGCCAAGGAACTGAGGTTTAAGCCTTCGGCTTTGGACCAGGTAACGGAGGCGTTCATCATCCAGTTATTGGCGTAACGCTTGTTTAATTCCAGGATCAAGCCCTTGTAGGTTTGACCCCAGCCCTTGGGGTTCGTCAGCCAGTAGTCGAATTCACCGCCAACCCAGTTCCAGACCTGATAGCTCTGGCCATTATCAGGAGAAACGCGAGTAACTAACTCATATTTTCCGCCCCGGTCTTCATAACCAAAAACATCTTTTCCGTTCTTGTAGATAAAGGTGGCTATTAAAGCTAAGTTATTAGTCAGCTGCCTTTCCAACCCAACTGAGAACTGGTCGTAGTAGGGATTCTTGATATTAGGGTCCATAGTGTAGCCAGCTTCCGTGGGCAAAACGTACCAGAGCTGCCACTTTGCTCCATCCCAATAATAGATGTATTTATCAGGAGCGTTGGGACCGGGCCATTCCCAGTTAGCGATGTAGGGATAAACATAATACCGGCCGTAGGAAGCTTTAAATAAGGTTTTTTGGTCTGAGGTCAGCTGGAAAGCCAGGCCGATGCGAGGGGAGAAGGAGTTCCAGATAATCAGGTCATCGATGCCAATGCCTTTTTCTCCTGTTTCTTTAAAATTATGCATCAGCGGGAAAGCGGGAATAAAAGCGTTATGATGGTCAAAGCGTAAGCCCAAATTGATGGTGAGGCGATTGCTAACTTTCCAGGAATCATCGATAAACCCACCGATATTGACTACTGTTCCTCCATAACGATTGGTATCCCATTCGTAGAGGAGATAGGGCTCCCCGCCATAATCGTAATAAAATTTGCCGCCGCCATAACCACCATAAGTATCGGTTGTCCCGCGGTTAAATTGAACGCCTATCTTGAATTCGTGGTCTCCAGCCAGAAAATCATCGGCAAAATGAGTGAGCGTGGCGTTAGCCTGATTACGGGTAACTTTGTAGAACCAAGGCCAGACTGGCCCGTTGGAGGTGATGCCGGTGGCTCCATCATAATGAGCCGGGGTATAAATCGAGCCGCCAAAGGCCGGTTGATAATCATTGGGGCTATAATAGCCAGAATATTTCAGCTCGAAGAAAGAATCCTTGCTGATAACCCAAGTCCACATCGCTGTCCAGATATGAACCAAGTCGGTTTCGGCCATGACTGTCTCGGGCATGTTGTAGGGGTCAGGCGCACCCGAGCCATAGTCTCTCTGGCGATTGTACATCAGAACCAGCTTATGGGCTTTGGAAAGCTGGGTAGAAACTTTGATAAACTGCTCGTTGTGCGTGCCTTTATAAGGATAATTAGGGTCATCGCCAAAATCTGAGGCCTTATCCAGCGTGTTGTTATAGACGGCAAAAAACCAAATGCGGTCTTTAAGAATTGGCCCACCCAAGGTGAAGGAATAGTCATACCATTGGACACGGTTAAAAGAATAATAACCCTCGCCGGTGGCTGGATTATAGGGTTTGGGATTATTATCTGCCGTCAGCTTCTTGTACTGGCCATAATAGGAGGTGCTGCCCGAGAAGTTATTGCCGCCAGACTTGGTGACGATATTAACGACCGCACCGGCGAAATTCCCGTATTCAGCGCCTGCGCCAATGCCAGTTATCTCCACCTCTTCGAACATATCCGGGACTGGCCAAGACCAGGCAGTGCCGATTTCCGGGTTACTTAGGTCAACACCCTCCACATACATGGCATTTTCTTCGGAATTGGAACCATAGGCCATGAAGCGCGAAGAATTTTCGCCATGACTGGTAGTGAAGCCAGCCGTCTGGTTGACAATATCAAAGTAGGTATTGCGGTTAAAAGGCAATTTTTCCAACTGGACTTTGGAATAGGTGGTAGAAATACCAGACTTGGTGACATCTACCACCGGCGAAGCCGCCGTTACCGTGATGCTCTCCTCGAGGGCAGCTAACTTGAGGGTAATATTTTCCACCGTGGTCATGTTCAGCGAGACAATGATATCGGCGCGTTCGATAGTCTGAAAACCCTTCAGTTTGAAGACAGCTTTATAGGTCCCCGGTGGCAGGTTAAGGAAACGGTATTCGCCGTTAGCTCCAGTGACCTGGGAGTGAACTCCGCCCAGGAGCGAAGGGCTGGAAATTTCCACCGAAACTCCGGGCAGAGGCAACCCGTTTTCATCCGTCACTGTCCCCATGAGCCGGCCGGTCAAGCGCTGGCCGTAACTGAGGCTAAAGGCCAGCAAGAAAAAGACCGTGCTCAGGGCCAAGCCTTTGAGAATTTTTTCTTTACTCATTCTCCCTCCTTAAAAAAATTAAAAGACAACCTTCGCTTTTCGGGTCGTTTTTATTGTTTCGCCTTTTTCTTCCGATTTTGGGCTCAATGATTTTTCTTTGCTTTCTTTATGGTTTTTCCTTTTCCCCGTCATTTTTATCTTTTGGACTTCCCCTCTTTTATTTTTTTAAGCCATTTTAATTTCAAGCCACCGCCTCTTTTTCTGCTTTTTTGCCCTGGGTTACATTGTTTCTAATTTTTTTTCAATTCCAATGTCTTGTCAAGGCTTTTTCAATCTTTGTTATTTATAGCGGGAAAGGAAAGGAGGATCCATTTTGCTGCCAAGGAAACGAAAATATGGAGCTAATAAAAAAAGCGGTTTACTCCGGTGGGAATAAAAAAGGGCTAAATATCGGAAAGCTCGGAAAATAGCGTCATCGTTTTCTTTGGTCTCTGGAATCCGGCTCTTAGGCTGATTTAGTCTTTGAAAAAATATTCTAACTTAGGTATAAGGGTCAAGGAAAAAGCCTTGATGGATAGGCGATGAGGATTGTTCCCTAAGGAATCTGACGAGAAGAAAAGGAGAGAAAGCGGCGTTAGCGACTCGGCTAACGTCTGTTCATCATAGAGAAAGAATTGAACATGGCTTTATCTTCTCAGCCGCGGCAGCTCACGGTTTTTGACGCCACGATGATTGTTAGCGGCGCGATTATCGGCGCCGGCATTTTTATCAACCCAGCCGAAAGTGCGCGTTTCCTTCAAAGCTCGAGCCAATTGCTTTTAGTTTGGCTTCTGGGAGGCTTTATTGCTTTTCTGGGTGGCCTCGTTTTCGCCGAGCTCGGCTCGATGTTTATTTATTCTGGTGGTCAATATCTCTATCTTAAATTAGCCTTCGCGCCCTGGTTGGGGTTTCTTTTTGGCTGGACCCTTTTTACCACCATCCAAACCGGGGCCATCGCGGCTGTGGCCGTCACCTGTGCTCGTTTTCTCACCTCACTTTTTCCTTTGCCTCAAAAGAGCGTAGTTTTTATTGCCGCGGCTATCATTTGGCTTCTTTCGTTAATTAATTTTTTAGGCATTAGGCCCGGAAGCGTTGTTCAAAACATCTTCACCCTTCTCAAGCTGACGGCGCTGGTTGCGTTAATCCTATTGGGAATTTTCTTCTTTTTTACCGATTCTTCCCGGCCTAAACCTTCTTTGGGACCAATCTGGCCGAGCGCTTTTAACCTCTCTTTTCTCAGCGCGGTTGGTTTAGCCTTGATGCCCGCTCTTTTCTCTTATGGCGGCTGGCAGAATCTCAATTTCGTCGCCGGCGAAGTAAGAAGGCCGCGGCGGACTCTTCCGTTAGCCATCATTGCCGGCGTCTCAATCGTTGTCGGTGTTTATGTCCTGACGAACTGGGTTTATGTGACCACTCTTCCCTTTGCCGCCATTCGTTCTTCCAGTCGGCTGGCCTCTGACGCCATGCAAGCCCTCGTCGGTCCGGCCGGTTCTAAATTAATAGCCTTAGCTATTGTCATCTCTACCTTTGGTATTACCAATGTTTTCATCCTCACCGGTCCTCGCGTTTACCAAGCCATGGCCCAGGAAGGCGCGTTTCTTCCTTTGGCCAGCCGCCTTCATCCCCGTTTCGATACCCCTTATGTGTCTATTTTTCTGCAGTCTGTCTGGGCTTCACTGCTTCTCCTAACAAATACTTATAGTCAATTGCTCCAGTATGTTACTTTTGGTGATTGGATATTCTTTGGCTTGACCGCCTTGGCGTTACTGCCGTTGCGGAAAAAAACGTCGCCTGGACCCGAGGTTTATCGAGTTTGGGGTTTTCCTTTTGTCCCTTTGTTTTTTGCCTTGATTTCCTTGGCGGTTGTGGTTAATGTATTTATTTCCATGCCTCGCCAATCTCTTTTGGGAACTGTAATCATCCTGAGCGGTCTGCCGCTTTACTGGTTAACCAAGAGAAAATGGCGCCAGGAATCGACTCATGTCAGTAGAACCGATTGTTTATCTTGAATGGGCCAAGCTCAGCAGTCAGGCTAAAATCAGCCTGAGTCGAAGCGGTGTGCCCGACCTTTTGCTCCGGGATTTACCGCTGACCTTAGAGGTTAGGGACCTCGAAATCAGCGGCCGTAATCCCTATGGTTACGAACCGCTCCTCGAGGCTATTGCGCATCGCTACGGGGTAGGGGCGGAAAATGTGGTTCTAACCCAGGGAGCCTCCCAGGCTATTTTTATGGTTTGTGCTGGCCTTCTCGAACCCGACGATAGGGTCGTAGTAGAAAAACCAGCCTATGAACCCCTCTTAAGTTGCCCGAGATTTTTTCGAGCCGGGATAATGAGGCTGGAACGCCGCTTCGAAAATAAATTTTTAGTCGACTTAGACGATTATCGCCGCCTATTGGCTCAGGGCGCTAAGCTAATTATCCTGACTAACCTGCATAACCCGACAGGCGTGTTTCTAAATCGGGAACAAATCGCGGTCTTGGCGGCTGAAGCCGACAAAGCTGGCGCCTATCTTTTTATCGACGAGATTTATCTTGAGTTTATGTCCGATGAACTTAGCCGCTCAGCCTTTGGGCTTAGCGACAGGGTAATCGTCGCCTCTTCTTTAACTAAGGTTTATGGCTTGGGCGGCTTACGTTGCGGCTGGATTTTGGCCTCGCCAGAGGTAGCGCAAAAGCTGCGACGGCTGACAGATTACTTAGTGGTAGAAGGTGTTTTTATCGGTGAGGTCATTGCCGCCCGCCTTTTTCCTTACCTTGACCAGCTCCGACAAAAAAACCGCGGTTGGCTTGAAGCTAACCAACAGTTAGTCGGCAATTTTATCGCCGGTGAGCCGAAACTGAGCTGGGTAGAACCAGCGGGCGGAGTGGTTTGTTTCCCCCGGCTGGAGGCTGGCCGGAGCGGCGATGAATTCAGTCAGCGCCTTCGCCTGGAAGCCGAAGTGAGTGTTGTTCCTGGCAGTTTTTTTGAGCTTAGGGAGCACTTCCGGCTCGGTTACGCTGTTTCGTCGGCTCAATTAGCTAAGGCTCTTGAAGCCATCCACTCCCTCCTCCAAAAATGGTGACAGTTTACCTATTTCCCACAGGATAGAGAGTTAACATGGGCCGAACAAGAGAAAAGAGGAAAAGAGGAAATATGTCTTGGGTCACCTTTTGGGGACTGATAATCTGGCTCGCGGCGCCGCTCGCGGCTGCCAGACCCAAGCTCTGGTTCGGTCTCGAGACAGGCTTTTTCCGGCCTTCCTCGGCCACTTTAAACGATGAATTTATCCCCCAGATAAATCAGGTTCTCGAAGAGCTCCGGCTTGAAACCGAGGAGCTTGGTTTTAAGTCCGAATTTAAGCCCATGGGCTCAGTTCCGGTCAATTTTTCGCTGGGAATTGAGGCCGAGACATCTCTCGCTCCTTCCCTTTCTCTCGCCCTCGGGATAGGCTACTGGAGAAAGAGTTTGTCCGGTTCAGTCGAAGCCTCGGGCAAGTTAAACAATTTTGCTTACGGCCTTTCTGATGATGTCCACCTGACTTTGCGCTTGCTGCCGCTGCGGGTTTCAGTTCGGGCTGAAAGCCGAAAGCAAGCCTGGCGCTATTTTGGTGGAGCCGGGTTCGCCTTGGTGCTGAGCTCGATTGAATATCGCTCCCGGTTTCAGTTCTTAGATTTATTCAATCAAATAGTCGAGGACAATTTTCAGGAAAAGGCCGGCGGAAAGGCGCTTGTGCCCCAACTGGAAGCTGGGGTGGATTATGACTGGAGGGATAAATTTAGAGTCGGGATTATTATTAGAATTCCTATCGGTAAAATAGAATCTTTAGAGATTACGGAGTCCACCGAACCACAGGCGATGGGCGAGCGGGCGACCTACCTCGATTCGCGGGGCGAAGAGAAGCTCCTCGACTGGGGAATTACCGGCTGGCAGTTATCGCTAACACTGCGCTATTTTTTTTGAGCCCGTTCCTTGGCGGTTTGCTTTTGGATAAGAGCTTCTCTCCCATTTCAATTTTATTTTAAAAGCGGCCCAATTTAATAACTGAATTGGCTTTTAATTAGTTTTATTAATTCTCTTCCATCTTGTATGGGTTAAGCTCGGAGACGTTCGGGATGGCCTCGCTCCCACTCAGGTTTTTAACACCGTTCCCTCTTCGCCCTTCTCGGCGCCTGCGGAACTCGCCTCCCTGTTCAGAGACAAAGCCCAAAAGCCCCTTGCCCCCCTTTGGCCTCTCCGTTGGTCCTGTTCAGGCTCAGACATCCTCGGCGGCCAGAGGTTCCCTCGAAGGGCGATTCGGGAAGGCTAAACCTTCCATGGTCACTTCTGCCCTCCCGAACTTAGCCCTCAACCCAGTTCATATAAAATGGAAGACAACCGTTTTATTTTATTTGTCTATTTTAATCACTATATTATTTCTTATTTGGTTCCGCCGGATTTTGGGGGGGAACCTGGAGAATAAGAGGTGCTTGAAGGCTTGGGGGGATAAGGCCTGGCCTTCGCCTCAGCCATTGAAATCTCACTCTCTCCTGAATTTCCTCATCCACCCGGCAGACATCATGACTGACAGAACTCAAATATTTTAAATGGGCTCGAAGATAGGTTAATCCCAGCTCGCTCAGCTGCTGCAGCCAAACGCCATGAGCTGTTTCGTCCATCAGCTCTGGTGTTTCTTCAACATAGGTCAACTGAGTTCGGGCCGTAAGCTTCGTTTCTTGAGAAGAGCGTCGTCGGGCGTAAAGATTAACGCCGTCATAAAGTTCCAGTTCAGCGGCGTGAGGCGCCCAACGCGTGGCCCAGCGGAAATAGCGCTCGTAAAACTTCTGGCTGGATTGGCTAAAATCAGGCAAGCTCCTCATGGCCTCGATAATAAATTGCTTTAAATCTTCGCCCGCTTGTTTCCAAGGCTCATAGATGGGTAAACGCAGGCTACGATAAAAGGCAAACCAGCCTTTGGGAATCCAGTAATCCCGGAAAAGATATGGCACGTAGTTAGAAAAGGGTTGGACCCATTCGTGAGAAGGATAGCCATGCAGGTTAAGGTAAATATCAGGTTTCCAGCGTTCCATGAGCTCGCGTCTTACTCTGGCTTCAGGAAGGAGCGGGTTTTCCACTCCGATAAGCGAGCCGATATCAACCCCCAAGGAACTATAACGGCCCGCATGAAGGCTGTGGTAAGGCGTCAGCTTCTGAAGCTCGTAAGCTAAGGCGGCGCCGTCTGGGTTTTCCAGCGGCAGAAGAATTAAATTGATTTTTTTGAGATATTCTCGCCACGTTTCCTCTCTGACTAATTTTTCCGCCAGCTTGAGAAGATAATTGGTGGCCGAGACTTCGTTAGCGTGCTGACGGCCTGAAGCGAAGAGGGTAGGTTTGAGCGTCACTAAGCGGGGCAAAGAAACATAGGTGGCCGTAGGTAAAAAGCCTTCGATAACCGGAACTTCGCGGCCTTCGTAAGAGTGACCGGCAACGTAACCTCTCAGTAGCCCGGAGCTGGTTAGCTCCTGCACTATTTTCAAACATGCCTGGGGTGAGATAATTTCATCCGGCACCCTAAGAACTTGACCGGCTGCCTTTTTCTCAGCTCTCTTTTTTTCCTCAGGTTTGACCTCGAGCCCGACTTCTCGGAAGAATTCTTTATGCTTAACCCTTAAAGTGATTTTTCTCAACCCAGGATAAACAAAGCTTTCGCTGACCAAGCCTTTTTCTCGCAAGCGGGGCAAATCTTCCATGACCGCCAATAGGTCGAGATATTCATTTTCGGTCTCGACTTCCGCCTCAAAAACGCCAGTCTCTATCAGGTTCTCCCGCCCGTTCCAGGTTAAGCTCAGCAGCCGCAGCGGTCGAGGTTTGAACCGGGGAAAATTCAGGCGTCGGCTTTGCGTTTCAAGATGGCCCTTTTCTTTCCAGGTGATGAGGCCAGATGGCGAGGTCGCTTTCCAGTCTTCTAACCTTACCTTCACCCGGAGCGGCTTTCCCCCTTCAGAAGGGTGAATCACGGGAAGGACATTACCAGGAGCGGAAAGCCTGGAAGTATCGGTTACCTCCTCTCTTTCCTGAACCTCGACCTCAGTAATTCCCCGGAGATAATCCAGAGTATCAAAGTAAATTTCATCGTGGATGGCCTCCAAGCTACTCACCATCTCTTCGTCTAAACTGAGGCGATAGTCCGGCTCAGAAGCCCATATCTCAATGGCTAATTGCTTAAAGTAGGGCTGTTTGCTGGTCGTTGGCTGGTGACCTGTTTTTTTCATGATATGCTGATGGAGGTCAGGCAGGATTTCTTCCTGGTAGAAGGACCAGAAGTTTTCTAGGTCGCTGGCCAAGATGGTATCAGCCAGAATTTTTCCCTCACTTTGGAAACGAACCCAGGAGGGGGTAATTTTAACTTCGCCCCATTCTGGCAAGGTCTTCCAATAAGGAATAGTCTTGGTAACCGGACTGAAATTAGCCTTAAAAATTAATTGCCCCGAAGCGTCATAAGCCAGCGCCTCATAAGTTGGCTCACTGGCCTCCTTAAGTTCAAACCCAATTTTCTCTAAGGGCAAACTCAGCTCCCTGGCCAGGAGCTCATCCACCGGATAAAGCTCCTGCAGCCAGCGATTGGGGTCAGAGTAGAATCTTTTTAACCGGGTCCGGTCCTCCTCCTCTTTGGCCACCCGGATAAGAAGCTGTTGACAGCCCTTTGACTTCAGTTGTGGGGCCACTTCTTCAAGTAGCCAGAAGAAGCCTTGTTTGTAGGCACATAAGACTTTGACTGCGAACCTGGTTAAGCCGGCGGAACGGAGCATAGCTTCGATTCGTTGGCGCAACTCGTGCCTGACCTCGGGGCTTTCACTAACGGCCACCACGACTTGCAGCGAGGAAATACCGGCTGGAAGACTTTTCAGCTTTTCATCGATTAGCTTGAGAGCCACCTCGCCTTCCCAGGGATATTCCTTCTCCTTAGCCAAAATGACTCGACTTTCTCGCATCCCCTCGACCTTTATCTCGGATTTAGCTTGGGGAAACTGCGATTGAAGCTCTCGCTCTAATTCCTTGGCCAGGGCCTCGTTGGGTTGAGGGAGGGTTAGCTCAATTTTAATTTCTTCCAATTCCTTGGGCTTCAGGTCGTTGAGGATTTTCTGCAGTTGACTGAAGAAAAAAGCCTCAGCGGCGCCCCCTTCTCCCTTAAAAAAATTTTCTAAGCCCCGGCGGACATCAACCCAGTGAACGTTTCCCGGTCCGTATTTTTCTAAATAGGGAAAAGTCTGGCTAAGATAAGCGATGGTTTTTTCCAGCCCGGCGTTATCGCCTCCGGCAATAACGACCGCGTTGGAGCGAGGCCAGGCCTGGGGGACAATGACGATACTTCCTGAGCCTGGCTCAAGGGAAGGCAGCCTAAGTTTTCCTGTTTTTTCGAGCTCGGCTGTTAGAGAGCTCGGGGCAACAAGTATCGGTGCGGTAAAGGCCTGTTTTTCTTCTATCTGGTCTGCCAGAAAGAAAATCGGCCAAGCCATGCCGGCGCTTTCGAGGGAAATTCTGAGGCCTAAAAGTGGTAGGCCCGGAATAACTCTATCGTTAGGAACAATGACCGAACCCTCTAAAGAATCAGGGATAGAATCGTTGTTGGTGTCGGCCAAAAGCCCCTTTGAGGTAAAAAGTTCGAGAAGGTCAAAGTCTCGTTGCGGCCCCCTGATTTCGCGACGGCTCCGGAAAGAAGGAGTCAAAAGCCGCCGGGGTAAGCCGACGCGTTCGAGCGTGAGGGTGCGCCTGGTATTTCCTTGGCCAAGTTCAAACCTTAGCCGCTGGCAATTAGCGTAGGAAAGGATATCAGTGCTTTTCCCTCGGGCATGTTCTTGACGCAGAGTTTTGAGGGCTTCCAAGACTTTTTCGGCCAAAGAATTATCGATGGTGGGAAGCTCGACAGTAAGCTCTTTAACTTCTCCCCATTCGTAGCGAAGGCGCCGCAGCGAATCATAGGCAGCCTTAGGCTGAGGCAGTTCGTAAAGAATTTCTTTTATTAGAGGCCGAATGTTGACCGATGAGGCTTGTTGCGAGAATTGGTGGACAGCCTTTTCCACCAAAGCATAAGTTTCTCCTGACTCGAGGCCCCAGATATCCCAAAGATAGGGGAAGCGGTCAAAGAAAGCTTGGGCGGAACGAAGCAGAGCCTGGGGTGACCCACCCCGTATGAGAATCGCCTCCTTGTTTTCCAGGGAAATTAAACTCACCAAACCCTGGTCAGGTGATAACGGCTGCCGAGCGGATGAATTGGCGGGGAGGCGGCGGAGAAGGGCCAATCTATCACCCACGAGGATAAGAAATCTGACCTGGCCTAAATTGACGGTTTCTCTTTCCCGGTAGACCAGGTCAAAGCGGGTGGCGAGACTTTCAAAGCTCAAGCGGGCAGCAATTTCTGCGGCCGCAGTCATTTCATAAGGGTTAGGGTCATCAGGAATGATGATGGCGAGGTTAAGCCTGTCTCCCAGGCCGTCTTCATCAGTATCCAGAATTCCCTGACCTAAGGCGAAAATATCAACGAGGCTGGCGGAAGATGAGGAAATTGGGTCCAATTCAGACCAGGCCCATAAACTTGGTTTTATTGGTCCCATTCCGTCGCCCAGGAAGCAGGCAAACCAGGAAATTAAGGTAATAAAGCCAAAAAACCTGAGCCGACTGAAAGCGCGTTGTCTCATTTTTCTCTCCCGAGTTTTAATATTTTTCATTTTTGATATAATAAACCTCTTTTCGGCTTAAAATGGAAGAAGAACTTATTTATCGAGCCGAATATATAATCCATACTTATGAGATAGATTTTCGCGGTCGAGCCCGACCCGACACTCTTTTAAATTATCTTCAGGATACCGCGGGAGCTCAAGCCCAGGAACTTGGGTTTTCTGTCGAGGCCCTTTTTCGCCGGGGCTTGACTTGGGTACTTTCCCGCTATCATATTAAAATCGACCGTTTTCCCCGGCTGGGAGAAAAAATTGTTATCTTGACTTGGCCCTCAGGTCGAAGCGAATACTATGCCTTGCGAGATTGGGAAATCCTCGACCCCGACGGCCAGAAAATTCTAACGGCTACCAGTTCCTGGATGGTAATTAGCTTAGAGCAAAAGCAGCCAGTCCCGATTGAAACTCTTTATGCGGAAAAAATCATCGTCTCCAAGCGAGCTCTCGATGATGATTTTTCGCCGTTGCCTGTTTTGCCTTCGGCTTCGCAAGAAGTCGAATTTCCTGTGGAAATATCCCATCTCGACCTTAACCGCCATGTTAACAATGTGGTCTATGTCCATTGGGCTCTGGAGGGGATGCCGGCGGAAATATTATTTAATCTTTCGCCCGTTGAAATCGAGGTGGCCTACCGGGCAGAAGCAGTCTACGGCCATCGGGTTCTTTCTCGTATCTACGCCGCTGACGAGGCGAAAAAGGAGTTCTGGCACCAGATTGTTCGCCCTGACGACCGCCGGGAGTTGGCCAGGTTGCGCACTCGCTGGAAGCAGCTTAATTAAATGGAATGGAGCTATCTTGTCGCATCTCTTTTATCTTGTTCCATCCCCGAAGCCATGAATGATATCAATTATTAGGAGGAGAAGATGAAAAAAATTTTAGCTTGGCTTGGTCTTGGTCTGTGTCTGGGTTTCTTGGTGGCAGCTTCACCTCAACAGGCCACCCAGCCTCAGGCTAAGCCCGAAGATGTTTTAAAGAACTTGGTCCTGGTGGAAAAGTTGACGCCGGCTCCAGCTAAGCTAAGGGCTGGCTTGGAATCAATCACGGCCAAGGACTCGTTGGCCATGCTCGGCTATTTAGCCTCTGATTTAATGGAAGGCCGGCAGACGGCTACTCGTGGTTATCAGTTAGCGGCAGAATATGCGGCCTCGCTTTTCTCCCTCTGGAATATTCAGCCCGCTGGTGACCAACTTGGAGCCGCTGGCCGCCCCGCTATGATGCCGCCGACAGGTCAGGCGCCAGCTGCGCCCCGGAGAAGTTATTTTCAGGAAGTGATTTTAAAAGAAATAGCGGAAAGCTCAAGCCAGATTGTAGTAGAGACAAGAAAGGGCGATTCGCTCAAATCCAGAACCTTTACGGGCGGGGTTGATTATTCGAGCATGTTTGTCACGCCGGAATCTGTTTCTGGATCAGTCGTTTTCGCCGGCTACGGCATTACCGAAAAAGAAATCGGCTATGATGACTTAAAAAATGTTGACGTTAAAGATAAGATTGTTTTGGTCATCTCTGAAGCCCCGGGCAAGGACAACCCGAATTCGCCCTTTCAGAAAAAAGAGCTAAAAGAGAAATACTTCCCTCCCGAAACCCCGATGATGCGGCCGGCAGCTGGCCGGTTTAATAAAATAGAAGCCATCTCTAAGCTTGGTCCGGCGGCTATTCTTCAAGTGGCGAACACCACTTCCGACTTAGATGTAATCCGAGGTTTTGTGCCGCGGCGTCGTGCCTCTGACGACCGACCGATTGACCCTCGCCCCCGTCGTCGGCTGATGCTTCCCGGAACACCAGGTAATATGCCCTGGGAACGGTCGCCAGTAATCAATATCACCCGGGAAATGGCCAACGCAATTCTGGAAGGAGCCGGAGTGACAATAGATGAACTCAAAGCCAGGATTGAAAAGACCTTCAAGCCTGCTTCCCTGGCTCTTCCCCAAACCAGAGTGACGATTACCTCAGAAGTTAAGGCGGCCTTGGTTCGTAGTGTTAATGTTTTAGGCTACATAGAAGGTTCTGACCCGAAGTTAAAGGAGGAGTTGGTTATTGTTGGCGGCCACTTGGACCATCTTGGTGCCTTTGATGATTACGTTTATAATGGCGCCGACGATAACGGCTCGGGGTCGGTGGGGGTGCTGAATATTGCCCGAGCCATGGCGCTTAACCCGGAAAAACCGAAGCGAACTGTGGTTTTTGCCCTCTGGACCGGGGAAGAGCAGGGACTTCTAGGCTCGCGCTTTTATATTCGGAACCCCGCTTATCCCTTGGCCAAAACAGTCGCCTATCTCAACATGGACATGATCAGCCGAACCTATGATGAATCAACCTTAGCTCGTCAAGGCCGGATGTTTAACCTGCCCCAACCAGACGAGCTTTTGAAAAAAATTAAGCCAGCCAATTTTCTACCTGTTTCTTTCTCGGCTGGTGCCGGAATTGGCGAAATTCTGCGCGAAGCCAACCAGTATGTAGGTCTTGACCTCTTCCTCCGAGAATCCTCTGGTCAAGAGGGAAGAGGGATGGGTGGTAGCGACCATTCTTCCTTTGCCTCCGAAAAAATCCCCTGGCTTTTTGCCATCGCCGCGATGACCTCTGACTATCATCAAACCAGTGACAGCGTGGAGAAAGTGAGCGGCGAGCTGATTGAAAAAATTTCGCGGCTGGTTTATACCACAGCTTATCTTCTTGCCGATAAATAGGATGGGTATGAGTTTAGGCCAGAAGCAGCAGGTCATTGTCCTGGCCATGCACGGCGCGCCGCCAGCAGACTTCCCTCGCCAGGAGTTGTTAGCCTATTTTGAGCTATCTTTTAGAGCCGCGCATCTCGGCTGGCCTCTGTCTGCCGGCGAAAAAGAGAAATTGCTTCAGCTTGAAGATAAAATAAAGCGCTGGCCCCGGACCGAAACCAACGACCCTTTTTATACTGGCTCTGAGAAGCTGCGACAAGCCCTGGCGAATATTTCTGGCGACGAAGTGATTCTTGGCTTCAACGAGTTTTGTTCTCCCTCGGTGGAAGAGGCCTTAGAGACAGCCTGCTCTCGGCGGCCAGGCAGAGTGCTGGTGCTTACGCCGATGTTGACTCAGGGAGGCGAACATGCGGCCCGGGATATCCCGGCGGCTATCCGCCGGGTCCAGGTCAATCATCCGGAAATAGAAATTTTTTATGCCTGGCCTTTGGAACCAGAAGAAGTCGCCAAGTTTTTGCTCGAGGTTAGCCAGAAGAAAATAACTTCAGGAACGGCTAAAGGGTAGGCTCTGGATAGTTCGCGCCAAATAATTTAAGTGAGAAGATGGGGGTGAACCAATCTAATAAAAATCAAACGCCGGTTCTCTATGAGCCTGAAGCTGCCCCAGTTTCCGGCTCCTTTATTTACTGGGCAAAGGAAGCGGCCCGGCGTTTAAGCTGGAAAAACACCTTTGCTTCGCTTCGGCATCCCAATTATCGTCTCTGGTTCTGGGGTCAGATGACTTCGCTTTTTGGCACCTGGATGCAGAGTACGGCTTTAAGCTTTTTCATTTACGAGCTAACTCATTCCTCGGCTTTCCTTGGCTATATTGGTTTTGCCATGGGCGTACCAATGTGGCTGTTAGCCACCTATGGCGGCGTTATTGCTGACCGTGTCAGCCGGCGTTGGCTCCTCATTTCCACCCAAACCTTTATGATGGTTTTAGCTTTTCTTCTATCTGGTCTTACCTTCAGCCATTTAATTCAACCCTGGCTGATAATTCTTTTAGCTTTTTTCTTGGGCGTGGCGCAGGCTTTTGACGCGCCCGCCCGACAAGCTTTGGTGGTCGAATTAGTACCCCGTGAGGACTTAACGAACGCCATCGCTCTCAATTCGACGATGGTTAACGCCGCCCTTTTTCTTGGTCCGGCTTTTTCAGGTCTGGTATATACCTTTTTCGGCCCAGCCTGGTGTTTTTTGATCAACGGTATTTCGTATTTGGCGATAATTTTCGCTCTCCTGGCCATGAAGCTCAGGCCTGTGGAGAAAGCGGTGGTCAAGAATTCGGCCTGGCAGGATTGGCGCAATGGTCTCAGCTATCTTTTTGGTCAGCGTGTGCTCTTAGCGCTTATCGCTAACATCGGCCTCTTGAGCTTTTTTGGAGCGGGCGCCCTAACTATTCTGCCGGCTTGGGCGGTGAAAGAGTTAGGGGGCGATGCCCGGACTAACGGCTGGCTGCAGTCAGCTCGCGGGTTGGGCGCTTTGTTGGCGGCTCTTCTTATTGCTTCCTTAGGTAGATTCAAGTTCCGCGGCCGCTTGCTGACCGCGGGCGCCTTTTCTTTGCCGGTTTTGATGCTGGCCTTTTCCTTCTCCCGGCACTTAGGACTGAGCCTGCTTATCCTGCTTGGCGTCGGCGTCGGTCTAATCGTCGTTGCCAACCTAACTAACGCCTTGGTCCAGGGATTAGTTGAGGATTCCATGAGAGGTCGGGTTATGGGAATTTATGCTTTATCCTTTTTTGGTTTTATGCCGCTTGGCTCTTTGTGGGTTGGACAGATAGCTCATCTCTTAGGAGAGAGAACAGCCCTCATCATTAACACCGGTTTATTTTTGGCCTTTATTTTGGTTATTTGGGGACTCGTACCCAAGCTTAGAACATTAGAATAATAAAAAAATCTCTATAATTTTTTGGCTAAAATTGATATTCTACTTCCGTTGGAAACTAAAACTGAGGTCGGATTTCTAACTGGAGGGTGAAATGAGAGTCGTCATAATTATGGGCTCAAAGGCAGATTTAGAGTGGTCGAAAAAGATTGCCGCTTCGCTGGCGGAGTTGGGCTTACCCTTTGTTATGAGAATAGCTTCGGCGCACAAAGCTCCGCTCAAATGCTTAGAAATTATTAAGGAATATGAGAAAGAGGGGGCAGTGTTTATTACGGTGGCTGGCCGGAGCAATGCCTTGAGCGGGTTTGCGGACGCTCAGACAACCTGGCCGGTAATCGCCTGTCCGCCCTACGCGGAAAAATTTGGCGGCCTCGATATTTTATCGAGTTTAAGGATGCCCTCAGGCGTGGCGCCCCTGGTGGTTTTAGAGCCCGAGAATGCCGCCTTGGCTGCGGCCAAAATTATCGGGCTTTCTGACCCTGAGGTCAGAAACAAGGTGGCGCAATGGCAAGAGCAAGCGCGGCAGAAAATCGAAACCGACGACGCCTCCCTCGCTAAATAGAGAACGCTAAGATTAAATCTGTTTCCTAAGAAGCGGGATAATATTTTCGTGTTTGGTGCTTTTTTGTCTCTTTTCTTTCTTGCCGGACAGCGCCTCTCTCCAAGGGCGATGCCACCAAGCTTGCTTTTCAATGTCCACCTCCGCGGCGCCGGATTTAACCTTTAGGCTTACATTAGGAGGAAAAGAATTCTACAAAATGAAGTGATTTGGTAAGACGTCACCGATTCTTATTACATTTAACCGATTCTTATTACAGCGTCCACTTGTGCCACCGCCGACTCCCTCTTCAACCTCGGCTCTGAAATAAGAATTAGGTAAGAATTAGGTAAATATGTGAGGTGTCACCGCTTTTCTTGCGCCTCTTTTTCTGCTTTCGCCTTGTCCCTTTGTCTCGTTTACGCTTAGGCCTCCTCGTTCGGCCAGATACTCCCTTGAATCCGCCTCCAGGAAGACTCAAAAAGCGCCAAATAGGTGAGGCATCTTTTTTTATTTTAACCGGTCCTAGCCGCTCCCGCCATCCTGGAGTAATTCTTCGAACCCACCTTGGCAAAAAATATTACCATCAAAATATATAAATTTATTTATCCTGTACTCCTGCAAGTTATCGTCGACCACTAATAATTGTCGGCTATAAAAAGGCCATAAAAAATAAAAAGAATAGTTAAATAATAATTAAAAGAATAATTAAATAATAAAGATTATTTAATCAAAGGCCGCTTTTGAAAAGTCTGATAAAAATTTAATGAAGGATAGCTCCTTCCTTTTCTCCTTTATTTCCAGGGAGTCTCCACCACATTTCTATCAAAAAATCACCACACTTTTTACGGATGAGCCTATTTGTTATTGACTTTGGCCCAAAATTAGGTTATATTTAGAGAGCTTACAAAAATATAATGAGATTATTTATCCCGCCTGGTTTCTAATTAATTTTTTTCCTGAGAGGAAAATCAGTTATAGAAAAAATAATTAACCAAAAAGTATAAAAAATTAATCAAAAAAAAATTATTAGACGGAATTAAGAATGGAAAAAGCGAAAGGAACGAAGAGCATAAAATATCAACAACTTTAGAAATGAAAAGACAATGAAGCACTCGGGAATCTGGAAAGGGCGAATAAAGAAATGTTTTATAAAATATCCGTTTGTTCTGTTTATTCTTCTTTTCTTTTTTGCTGCCCGGCCGGTTGAATTCGGGGAAGAAAGAAGCTTTTTTCATGGCTACGCCATCGCTCAACCGGTTATTCGGGTGGCCATCGGTCGCCGGCTCTCGGAAGCGAGAATCACCGCTTCTTCCGGGATGAAAGTTTACGAAGTTAATCATCAATATCGACTTTTAGCCGCCGAGGCTTCCGAAATTTTAGTCCGCGGGGAAAAGGTTCAGTTGTCCGAGAAATTTTTAGTCCAGGCAGCCCAAGCCGAGAGTCGTCAAGAAGCCGAAAAGCTTGTCCGCGACCTGAGTAAAAAAGTACCGGGTCGAATTGTGGTCGTCGAAGATTTTGACCGGCTGCGCGGCCGCCGCTTTTTTAGTCTTCGGTACGGCGATTTTCTCACCCGCGGGGAGGCTTTGGCTTGGCTTAAAACTTTGAACCAAGCAGGGATTACGGAAGCGTGGATAGTCCGGGAGGAAGTAGCCAGACCCGAAAAAAACGCCTTCTGGGCGCTTCTTGATGACCAGTTGCTTCATTTTGCGGCCAAGACAACCCTTTATATTATTCCGGCCAACGAGTGGAGTTATTTAACTTTTAACGGCACGGCTTATCGAGGCATGTTCATTCTTCAAGGCCAAAGCGCTGGTTTGCAGGTGGTTAATGTCCTTAATTTAGAAGATTATCTAAAGGGCGTTGTTCCGATGGAGCTTTCGCCTCGCCAGTTTGGGGAACTTGAAGCCCTGAAAGCTCAGGCGGTGGCAGCGCGGACCTATGCCTTTCGTAACCTTGGTTTGATGGCCGCGGAGGGTTTTGACCTTAACGCCACGCCAGAGCATCAAGCCTACGGAGGAATGAGCGCAGAGCACCCGCTTAGTAACGAAGCGGTGGAAGCGACAAAGAATGAAGGCCTTTTTTATCGGGGCAAACCCATCAACGCTCTTTATACTTCCACCTGTGGCGGGATGACCGAAGAGGGGAGCGCGGTTTTTGGCGGTTCTGACCTGCCTTACCTAAGAGCCACAGAATGCGTCGAGGAACGTTTGCCTGAATACCGACTGGAAACTTCTCGGCAGGCACTTCATCTTTCTCTTGGGCCCAGAGACATTACCAAAGAAATAAGCTGGCTTATGGCTGCAGGTATTATAAACTTCGATTCCTGGTCCGCAAGCCTTTCCGTCTATCTTAACGAGCCAGCTCAGCCCGAGGAGCTCACGACGTGGGTTGAAGCAATGGGCAGCTATTTAAGTCGCAAAGCCCATTCAATTAACCTGCTCAGCCCATCCGTAGAACCCTTGACTCCTTTAATTTTCAGTCGCTACTTAATTGATTATTTGGGCTGGCGAGAGCGCGCTCAAAATCTGCTGCTGCAGAGTGAGGCTGATTATTTGCTTCGTGATTTTTCTAAGCTGCCTTCCAAGGACCTGCGACCCATTGCCTATCTTATTCGGGAAGGCTTTCTTCCCCTTACACCAGGATTAGCTGAGCCGGAAAAAGTCATGAATCGGGGAGAAATTCTTTTTTCTCTGGCCCGAATCATTCAAAAGGAAAAGCCGCCGTTTAAGCCGGCTAAATTCAAGGGAAAGAGTGGCCCTGAGCTTAAACTCGAAGTGGAAAATGAAACTGTAACCTTTATCCTTTCGCCTCAGGCTTTTCTCTTCCGCGAAATGGATGGCGAGGTTTCACCCGCCTCTTCTTTAACGCTTTTAGGCGGCGAGAACGTTCTTTTTTGGGCAAGAGATGGCCAGGTAGTCTGGTTCGAACTTCGACCCACTCCACCAACCAACGTTCTTGACCGCAACTCCGCTTATGCTAATTGGCAGGTTCGCGTTTCCCGCGAGGAGCTGAGTCGCCGGGTTAACGAGTATTATCCAGTAGGTGAGGTCGAGGATTTGAGGATGCTTCGCCGCGGCCAGTCGCATCGAGTTCTGGAAATGGAAATAATCGGTCAGACTGGCAAGGCCTCAGTGAAAGGCCTCCGAGTTCGGTGGGTGTTAGGGCTTCGAGATACTCTCTTCACAGTAGACCGGGAATGGGAAGGCAACGGACGGGTCAGTTATTTTGTTTTCACCGGCCGAGGCTGGGGCCATGGTGTTGGTCTCTGCCAGGTAGGTGCTTATGGTTTAGCGCAAAGAGGGGCGACCTATCGTCATATCTTGAACAAATATTATCCTGGGACTAAAATAGGCAAGCTCTATTGATTTTTCAATTAAAAAGGAGAGTGCCTTGTCCCAGGAAAAAAGAGAAAAATTAAAAGAAGAATTGCGGCAGCTATTACGAGCAAAATCCTTAATCACTGGAGTCGAGAGGGTCCTAACTTCGGGTAGAATAAGCAATTATTATATTGATGCCAAGATGACCACGCTTGACCCGCAGGGTGCGCGTCTCGTGGCCAGTCTGATTCTCGAGGTTCTTCGCTCTTATGAAGTGGACGCTATCGGTGGTTTTACCTTAGGGGCCGACCCGATTGTAGCGGCGGTGGCGGCGCTGAGTGCGGAGACAGACCGGCCACTTCCGGCTTTCATTGTCCGCAAAGAGCCCAAAAAACACGGGGAAAGGAAGATGATTGAAGGGCCCTTTAAGAAAGGCTGGCGTGTCTGCATCGTGGACGACGTGGTGACGACAGGCGGTTCCACTCTCAAAGCCTGTGAGGCCGTAGAAGAGGAGGGGGGAGTAGTTGTGCTGACCCTAACCATTGTGGACCGTCAGGAAGGCGGCCGCGAAAACCTCGAGGCTCGAGGTTATCGGTTTGTTTCCCTGCTGACTCGAGATGAGCTTCTCCAGGATTAAAGCGGAGGTGTTGGCTTAAGCTGGGGAAAAGAGGTAATAACCTGGAGGGAAAAGAAAGCTATAATGAAACCAAAAAGTATTATTATGGGAAAGAGGAAGCCGATTTTTCCGGGTTAGAACATAGACCTGGCAGAAAAAATAGCGGAAAAAGGAGTTAGCCAGTTGGAGCCAAAAAGAAGGGAGAAGGATTGATGGCGAGGCGATTTCAAAAAGCGAAAAGAATTCGCATTAAAAAAAGCCTGGGCAAGGGGTGGTCTGATTTAAAGGCGAAAAGGGCTTTTTTGGCTTCTTCTAAAGCCGAAATTAAACTTATAAGTCGGCTCTCGCTAATTCTCTTCTTTTCTGGACTTATTCTGTTTGTCTCCTGCTCTCAACCTCGGCCGCAACCAGAAGCGGAGAAGTTGGCGCCTGCCGCCTCGGCTTCAGAAATTGCCCTGCGGAATGTGGTCAAAGAAGAGGTGCGTTATTCTATTCGTCAGGTCTATAGCGATTCTAATTGGGAAGAAAAGACGCTGCCTATGGGCGCCGTGGAAAAAATCAAGGCTCCGGCCGGCCTGGAAATTCGTTTCGAGAGCGCCTCTGGCGAGAAAGAATACCGCCTTGACGCGGGTCAGGCTTATGCTTTCCGTTATGATGAAAAGGGAGAATTAGAGCTCTTCGAGGGCTCACACGGTCGAACCGATGCGGCTGATTTGGCACCTTTTGTCCCGACACCTATGGCGGTAGTAGAAAAAATGCTCGCGATGGCCGCGGTCAGCGAAGATGATGTGGTTTATGATTTGGGCTGCGGCGACGGCCGGATTGTGGTTACGGCTGCCAAGAAATACGGCGCCCGCGGGGTGGGGATTGATTTAGACCCGCAGCGGATTGCCGAAAGCAAAGAGAGAGCCAACCAGGAAGGAGTGGCCAAACTGGTGCGCTTTCGGCAGGAGGATGTGATGAAAGCTGATTTTTCTGAGGCCACAGTGGTGACCATTTATCTCCTGCCCGAATCCAACGAAATGCTGCGGCCCTTGCTGGAGGCCCAACTAAAGCCGGGAGCCAGAGTTGTTTCCCATAATTATGAGATTCCTGGCTGGGAAGAAAAACAAGCAGCTTATGAAACAGTAACGGCCGAAGACGGCACCCAGCACACTATTTATCTTTATCGCCGTTAGGCTCAGCCCCTCATAAAATTTCCTTTAATCCCACCTTTCCTAAATAATTTATATTAGCTTATATTGCGGCCGGCTTCCCCTTATAAGCCATACATTTCGATTATCTCTTCCTTGCTTTTCTGGAGGATGTTGTATTTCTTCCCAACTTTAATAAAAGCCTCGAGACCCCGGTCAAGATGCTCTCTCTCATGAGCCGCCGAAATCTGGGTGCGGATCCGCGCCTGGCCTTTGGGAACCACGGGGAAGAAAAAGCCAATGGCATAAACGCCTTCAGCGAAGAGGTCGCGGGAAAAATCCTGGGCTAATTTGGCGTTGTAAAGCATGACCGGGACGATGGCCGTATCGCTTTCCTTAAGGATAAAACCAGCTTCTTGGAGGGCCTTTCTCCAGTAGGCCGTGTTAGCCAGCAACTTTTCCCGGCGGTCGGCGGTTTGGGAGAGGAGTTCGATTACTTTAATTGTCGTGGCGACAATGACGGGGGAAAGGGTGTTGGAGAAAAGGTAGGGCCGGGCTTTTTGACGGCAGAGTTCAACAATTTCCCGGCGACCAGAAACACATCCGCCAGAGGCGCCTCCCAAAGCCTTTCCGAAGGTTGTGGTTATGATATCGATTTTTCCCATAACACCATAAAGCTCATGAGTACCGCGGCCCGTCGACCCAAGATAACCGGTGGCGTGGGAATCATCGATAAAGACCATGGCGTCATACTTTTCAGCCAGGCGGACAATTTCATCCAAGCGGGCCGTGTCGCCGTCCATCGAAAAGACGCCGTCTGTAATGACCATCCGGATGCGCTTGTCCTGATGCTCCTTAAGTTTCTCTTCGAGGTGTTCCAGGTTGGCATGCTTGTAAGAATCCTGTTGCGCTTTGCACAGTCGCATCCCGTCGATAATCGAGGCGTGAACTAAGCGGTCGGCAATCATGACATCCTGTTCATTTAAGATGGCCTCGAAAACGCCGGCGTTGGCATCCAGGCATGAGGAGAAAAGAATGGTATCTTCAGTGCCGAGGTATTCGCTGACCCGACGTTCGAGCTCGCGGTGAATATCCTGGGTGCCGCAGATAAAGCGAACTGAGCTCATCCCGAACCCGCGGTGCTCTAAGGCCTCGTGGGCGGCCTTGATGACTTCAGGGTGGCTAGAGAGGCCGAGGTAGTTATTGGAGCAGAGGTTGATTACTTGACGGGGGGGCGAGCCGGCTGGATATTCCACAGCAATATCGGCGTTCTGGGGGGAATGGATGTAGCGCTCTTCCTTAAAAAGGCCGGCCTCTCGGAGAGATTTAAGCTCCTGTTCAAAGGCTTTTTTAATTGCTTCATTATAGGCCATGGCTCTTCCTCCTCGGTTATTTATTATTATTTATTTTACCCTGGTCTATCTTATCATCGGCAAAATTCTTAAGCTGGTTAAAAAGCGCCATTCTGGGTTTCCGCGGCTGAAGCTTGGTCTGACCAAGGAAAAACTGCTTTCTTCAGCCAGCCCATCTTAGGTATATTTTTAATCTTTTTAATATCTTTTTTATCCGATTTTTTTATGCCCTATTCTTTGTTTATTCTTACCTGGTTTTTCTTTTTACCTTTTCCTCATGACTCAGCTGAAGCGGTTGGCCTCCATGGCCAGCTGTTGGCAAGCTACATAGCCAGCGACCGAGGTCAGCGGCCTTCCTGGATAGCTCGGACTAAATCACAGATTTTGTTGACGGTGTCAAAGGCCTGAGGAGTCGCCCGGTCATCAGGAATAGAAATATTATATTTTTTTTCGAGAAAGCGCTTCAGCGAGACCATGGAGAAGGAATCGACAATCCCGCTCGAAATCAGCGGCGTGTCCGGGGTGAGTTCTTGGTCCTCCTCTAAATATTCTCGCTTTACGTAATCAAGGATTGTTTTTTGCATCTCATCCATTGCCTACTCTCCTTATGATGATGACATGATACCTATTTCCTCCTTTTTTCACAACCCCCAATTGGTGACACGCCCAAACAGTGGGATGATACCCATTTCCTCTTTTTTTACTACTCTCGCTGCTCATGTTATTAACCCGAGCCCTGGCCCCTTTTTCAAGCATCGTTGGTTTCGTTTTCTGATGGAAGAGGAGACGAAGGAGAGTTTGCAGAGAGTCCTCTTAGCTTCAAACTTATTCCAGGCGGCCTGCAGCCGGCTGGCCAATAGAATATTTGCGGATTTACCAACCAACCAACCAACCAACCAACCAACCAACCAACCAACTAACTAACTAACTAACTAACTAACTAACTAACTTGCTTGCTCGCTTGCTCCTTATTTACCTAATTTCTGGTCGTGTCATATTTTGTTCGCATGTATGAAAGCACGGCGTCAATTACCCCCTTCTTCGTTTTATTCATAGCCCATATCCCCGTTTCGTCAAATGCATGTATACGCTGTTTTTCCAAAAGGGCCATCGTAAACTCTTAATTCTTCGCTCCTAATTAGCCGCTTAAACCGCCTGCTGTTCACAACCACTCTAACCTCGACTTGAACGAGGCCTCCTCCAACAAAATTCTCATTAGCCATCTCTCCAAAAACGCCTTATCATCTCTTTAAGCTATCGTAAATGAAAACTTCCTTTTTTTAGAGTTTTCTGTTCAAAAAGGAGAGTTGAAGAAGGCTCGCCCCTCTAAGTCAAATTGAGAACATCTCTGGACAGCAGCATTTTTTGGCGATTTGACATTTATGATATTTTTAAATAATATAGAAAACCAAAATGAAATTAGGTTTTGAGCTAAGAACGGATTATGAACAGAGATTGAAGACGACGTCTATTTTCAAAATCGTAGAGATA
>Ga0209102_1000497_pt1 | contig 25918 bp, 20 predicted proteins | sample ConPoolayeHmetaG_FD_185483 | JGI IMG/M metagenome (GOLD analysis project Ga0209102, IMG submission 185483) | Hot spring microbial mat communities from California, USA to study Microbial Dark Matter (Phase II) - Cone Pool mat layer H metaG... ...
GGGCGGGGATTTATCTTTGCCCATAAAAAGAACCACGGGAGAAAAGAAAATTCCTCGAGTTGCCCAAATCCTAATACCTATTTTATTGATATTGTTAGGGATAATTCTTTATTACTCTTTATCCAAAAAACCCCCTTCTCCTCCCAGCCCTCCATTCTCTCCCCCGCCGGCAGCCCAAGTTACCCCGGAAATTAAAGTTAAAGTTCCCGGCCCAACAGAAGAACCTCCTCCACCCCCGATTACTCCACCCGAAGAAAAAAAGATAGAAACTTCTGCACCTCCTTTAACTGTTATTCCCGAAAAACCAGCTCCCGTGGTAGCTGAAGAGAAAAAGAAGGAAAGGCGTCATGTACTGAAAATAAAGGCCATAGAAAAAACTTGGTTGCGCCTTAAAGCAGATGAGGAGAAAGAAATAGAAGCTTTATTACAGCCCAAGGAAATAGCTACCTGGACGGCTAGAAGACAATTTAAGATTACGATTGGTAATGCCGGAGGAGTGGAGTTAACTTTCAATGGTGTCCGTCAAGGTCGGCTGGGAGAAACTGGCCAGGTAGTCCATTTAGTCTTACCCTCCGAAGTAAAGAAAAAACCTTCCTTAGAAGAAACAGAAAAGAAGTATTAATTTTCTACCCAAAAGGAATAAATAAAGAGGTTAAAGATTAGGCCAGGAGAGTTCCTTTGGGGATGACGACAATGCCTGACTCGGAAACGGTGAATTTCTGCGCATCTTCTTTTAAATCGTAACCAATCTGATATCCCTCGGGAATCTTAACTCTTTTATCCACGATAACCCGATTTAAACGAGCATGGCGGCCTACTTCTACTCCCTCCATGAGAATAGAGTCGCGAACTTCGGCATAACTATGGACGCGCACCCAAGGAGATAGAATAGAACGAAAAACCTTGCCGCCACTAATAATGCAACCATGACAGATGAGGGAGCTATAAACTCCGCCAATCCTGCCCCCCGGATGTTCTTCATAAAAGACCGTTTTCGCTGGTGGGGTGGGGGGGTGGAAAGTGCGAATAGGCCACTCTTGGTCATAAATATTGAATTGGGGGTCAACGGAAATTAAATCCATACTGGCTTCATAATAGGCATCGATGGTGCCAATATCGCGCCAATATTTGGCCACTTTTTTATTTTCGTCGCGAAAACTGTAGGCATATACCCGGTCTTGATTAATCATGGCGGGAATAACATTTCTCCCAAAATCATGTTGCGAGTCTGGATTTTTAGCATCTTCAATTACGCGGCGCACTAATACTTCTGTATTAAAAACATAAACTCCCATATTGGCCAAGATCAAGTCAGGGTGGCCGGGAATAGTCTTTGGTACAGTTGGTTTTTCTTCAAAACCAATGACCCGGAATTCTTCGTCTACTTCCAGAACGCCCAAATGACGGGAAAGGCTCTTATCCATTTCAATGACGGCTACGGTAAGGTCAGCTTTGTTTTTTTTGTGGTAGGCGATCATCTCCATGTAGTTCATTTTGTAAATATGATCTCCAGAGAGGATAAGAACCAAATCTGGCCGATCTATCTGCAATACATAAATATTTTGATAAATGGCGTCTGCCGTACCTAAGTACCAATCTTCGCCCACGCGTTGCTGGGCCGGAATTAAATTTATGAATTCATCTAATTCTGGGTTGAAGATATTCCAACCTTGCATAATATGGCGGTTTAAGGAAAGAGATTTGTATTGAGTAAGGAGGTTTATGCGGCGAATGCCCGAGTTAAGACAATTACTTAAGGTAAAATCGATTATGCGATAAACCCCGCCAAAAGGAACAGCGGGTTTGGCCCGATCCTGAGTGAGGGGGTATAATCTTTCTCCCTTTCCCCCAGCCAAGACCATACTGAGAATCTTTTCGGCCAAGTCTTCCTCCAGCCGTTCAAGATTTCTTGGACTTCTTTCGTTTATCCAATACTTTTCTAATCGTTTGCTTTAATTCAGTCAAGTCGGCAGACTTGATTATGTAAGCTTCAGCTCCCCAGGTCATAAAATTTTCTCGGTATTGCGGGTAGGCCGTATTCAGGATCACCGGAATTTGCCGATTTTTCCCTAACATGGCTGTCAGAGTTTCGATGCCATCCATTACCGGCATGCGGATGTCCATGATAACTAAATCAGGATGCTCTTTTTCAAATTTGGCCATCGCTTCTTTCCCATCCCGGGCCAGGATGACTTTATAGCCTTCTTCGGTTAACTCTTCTTGATAAAGACGCAAAAGGCTGAGGTCGTCATCTACACAAAGTATTTTTTCCATGGCGGGCTCCTTTTCGGAAATAGGAAAAGTTGCTTAATTCGGTTTGGCGAATCCGCCAAAATTATAGCACAATCGGCCATCAAAAACATTTACTTATGGTAATTAGCTGATCCGCAATCACCCTCTTTTCAGTGAGGAATTTCTCCTGATTTTATTAATCATACCGTAAGTGCACCGTCCTTTGGGGGAAGGGAATTTCAATTCCTTCCTTTTTAAACCGTTCAAAGATCCGATGACGTAGTTCATGTTGCACTAAGTATTGATCAACAAACTCCCGTACCTGACAGATAAGGGTAAAGTTCAAAGCAGAATCGCCAAATCCAGGAATAAAGCGGACAAATGGAGCTGGTTCAGCAAGCAGTCCTTCCATTTCCGCCGATGCTTTCTTAGCTTCCTCCACAAGGATTTCTTCCACCCGCCGCGGATCACTGTTATAACTAACGCTTATGGGCAGAAGAAGAGACATACGCCGCTCAGGAAGAAAGTAATTAGTAATGATGGATTCAGATAATTTAGAATTAGGAATTACCACAATATTGTTGGGTAAAGTACGGATGCGGGTGGACCGCCAGCCCACGCTCTCTACATACCCTTCCGGACCACCCTCTATTTTTATATAGTCACCTACTCTAATCGGCTGGTCGGCGAGAATGTAAAGGCCGGCAAAGAAATTACTCAAGGTATCTCGGAAAGCCAAAGCTACAGCTAATCCTCCTATTCCTAAAGTGGTCAGAAGAGGAGTTATAGAAATATTCAGACTCTCCATGGTGATCAAGAGGCCAATGAGAATAATCAAAGCTTTACCGAGCAGATTCAAGATGCCTAAGGAGGGCTTTATGGGTCCATAACGTTGTCCATATTCTTTAAGCAAGCCGTTGTAGAATTTGACGGCCGCAAAAATAAGAATGAAAGCGGTGGCTAAAGAAACACCCAAAGAAGCGAAACGGGCCATTTTGGCTGTTAATTCCACAGCTCCGAGGGTGATGTGAGCACCAATTAGCAGTAAGAGAATGAATAATGGTCCATGGAGAGCTTCCACTAACAGCTTATCAAGACGGGTAGTTGTTTTGGATGTCCAGAGGTGCACATATTTATCAAAAAGGCGGGAAAGGTAATAGCTCAAAAAAATCCAAGCCACAATAATAATGGGCAAAGTCAACCAAGAGGGGAGAGGAATAGCATATCCAAAAAATTGAGTCAAGGCAGCCTTCCTTAATCCGGTCTATTTTTTCCCAGGCTTAGTTAAACCGATTATCCACCCGGTTAAGAAACCCACAATAAAGCTAATAAAAATAGAAAGCACGGCCGAGGTGGCCACTTCCCAAAAAAGAAATTTGACTGTCAAAGGTTGAGCATTTTGGACCGCAAAAATAACTAAGAATACCAAAAGAATAATCACACCTATGAGTTTTGGTTTCATTTTATCTGCCCTCCCCAGTTAAATTTTATTTAAAAAATTAAATAGAGCTAAATAATCTCCTAAATGGCGAATAATTAAGAAATTACGCCGGACAAATTCTCGAGCATCCTCTCCCATTTTAGCCATAATCTCAGGATTATCCAAGAGATAATGCATTCTAAAAGCCGCTCCCTCTACACAGTTGACCGTAAATCCAGTGATTCCATAAACGAGTTGCACAGTTATTCCTCCTGTAAACCCCCCGATGACGGGTTTCCCTTTCCACATGGCCTCGGCTACAGTCAATCCGAATCCTTCCCGCAGAGATTTTTGTAAAACAATAGTAGCCGCTCTCTGGAGAGCATTGATCTCTAAGTTAGCATCAGGAGGAAGTAATAATATATGGATATCTGGGTCATCCCGAGCTGCCTCGCGAACTTCCGCCAAAACAGTTTCTCCTTCTGGATCATCGGTCGCTCCTCCGCCGGCTAAAACAAGAGTTACATCATGGTGTTTTTTGAGCAAGCGGTAAGCCCGTATGACCCCCAGAGGGTCCTTGAAACGATCGAAACGGGAAACTTGGAGCAAAATAGGTTTATCTAAGGGAATATTCAAGCGCCTCAATATTTGATCTTGTTCTTGGGCCGAGAGCTCCCGGTTCTTGTCACTCAAAGGGTCAATGGAGGGATAAATCAAAAATTGCGGAATGGGTAGTCTTTGTGAGAATTTAGGAAGGGAGAAAATAGCCCCATCATATTTCATCACATATTGGCGTAGAAATCTCCAAATTTTCCATTGGGGACGAGAAATGTCAATATGACATCGCCAGATCCATTTGCCTTCACGAGGCCGATATTCAATTAAGGGGGCCGGCTGGGGATCATGAATAATGACATAGTCAGCAACGAGGGGCAGGCGTTGGGCGTTTTCTTTGTTTACCTCCTGATAGGTCCGCAACATGCTGGGGGTAAAGCGCTGTTCTTTCCCCTGTAAAGCATTATGGAAAGCTTTGGTGGTGGCAAAAAACTCTTCATTCCCTGAGATCACCTCCCATCGGGCATCAAGACCCACATCCTGCATAAGCGGGATGAGGCTGCGCAAGATTTCGGCTACGCCTCCTCCTAAGCGGGTAGAATTAATATGCAGAATCTTTTTCCCCTCCACATTCTTAGCCAGGTTGAGCAAAAAATCTATGGTACCTTTGGGGGCTATTTCCCGATAATCTTCTAAGCGGCTCATTTAGAATTTTTTCCTTCTAAGACCTCATCGCAAAGTTTAATCAGCCGATGGCGAATAGTCTCCAGACTGGTCATATAAAAGTCGAGTTTCGCTATCTTGGCGGCCAAGTCGGGTAAATGCAATTGTTCTTCAAGCCAGCGGCTAAAATCGTCTTGTCTTTTGCCCAAGCGCAGTCGGGCTTCAAAAATGTGATAATAGATAGCACTGATATCCACCGTGGCCAGAATTTCGCGGAATTCCGTCAAGGTGCGGGCCTGCAATCCAGTGGGCACCTCTATTATCCGCGACTGCATAAAATAAAAAGGTTCACCATAGGTGACGCGGGGGACGAAAGTTAGTTGGGAAAGGTGTTCTTCGATGATGGAGACAATCTCGCTACGTAAAGATTCCAGGTTTTCGAAGTCGTAAGGATCTAAGACCCCTAATTTTTCCCCTAATACCCGATCGCGAACTTGGATGGCGGCCCAAGTGGCAAAATCATTGGGATAGGGACCAGCTATGTATTTATGCCGCAGAAAGAAGCTTTGGGTGTGATAATAAATGGAATCCAGAGAAACCTCTTCAATAGCTTCCATTAGTTGTTCTTCATCTCGGGCACTGCGGCCGAGCATCTCCCGCAATTCCCAGCAACCCACAAAGTGGAAGGGATTGGAGGCCATTTTTTTTCTTAGGACCTTGGGAACAGGCATATTTTTTATTTTAGCACTTCGGCATAATTCTTTCCAAGAGGGCCACTGGAAAATTTTTTAAAATAGTGGCCAAAGAAATACAAGCTTGGCCATCCTCTGGCCTGACATTTATAATCTCCCCCGTGAAGAGATTAGAAAAAGAGGAAGAGCCTTCTTCTAAGGGCAAACAAATCCGCGTATCTTTCCACACTTCTTCGCTCAAAGGTGGTTTTTCAATTCCTTCCGTAAGTTTAACCACTAAACGCGGGGCAACTGTTATTATCAAAAGGTCGTTTAACTTGCGCCCAAAAACCACCACATGATCTTTCTTTTCTCCCTGAGTTATAAGCGGGAAATAATCTCCCTGCGCAAATAAAAAAGAGTTTTGGCGGCGATAGTTTAATAAAGAATATATTATAAAAAGTTTTATACGCCCATCCCAGGCGGACTGAAGAAGTTCTTGGGTTAGAGGGAGAAGTTCATCTCTTGATTTATTTATCCCCATCTTTAGGTTGGCTAAGAGGGCTTTTCTTTTTTGATAATCAACTGGCCGGCGGTTATCCGGGTCCACCAGACTAAAATCCCAAAGTTCGGTGCCCTGATAAAAATCAGGGATTCCCGGACAAGTGAGTTTAAGGAGCACTTGCCCCAAACTGTTCCATAACCCGAAATAAGCTACGCGCCTTTGGAAGGAGCGTAGGTCAAAAAGAAACTTATTCTTCCTCCTGGGCTCAAGAATCCGGCCAATGAAGTTTTTCATGGCCTCTTCGTATTCTCGATTGGGGTTAAACCAACTGGTATGCACTTTAGCTTCCAGGATAGCTTTATGCATATAAGCGCTTATGCGTTCGCGCCACTTGGTAAATTCTTCGCCCTGCAGAAAATCATCGTCTTTATCTTCTAAGGGCCAAGCTCCCACCAAGGTCTGATAAAGATGATATTCGTCATTGGCGTCAGGGGCTAATTGACCATCAACTAAAGTTTTCTTAGCAGCGTTCCACCTCCGCCAACGATTAACTGCGCGCTTCCATTCTGCGGGTATCTCCGACAAAATATTGAGCCGTGCTCGGATATCTTCACTCCGTTTAGTATCGTGGGTGGAAGTAGCTAAGAGAGATAGAGGCCAATTGGCCAGTCTTTCTATATTTTGATTATGAAATTCTTCGACGGGGAGGCCAAATTTTTCGGGTTGGCCGCCCACTTCATTTAAAGAAATTAATCGATTATAAATGTAAAAGGCAGTATCTTCCAAGCCTTTGGCCATAACCGGCCCGGTGATCTGTTGGAAGCGCATGACAAAATTCAAGATTTTAGGCCAATCTTCTGGCGAGAAATTGGACAGATTGCGGAGCAGAAGAGTATCGCGGATAAAATCAAAGATGGCGCCGGCAGTGCGCGGATTGCGTCTTTTTGCTTCATCGACCGCCGCGGTTAAATAAGCGGCATCCCGCTCCGAAACCGCATCCGGTCCGGTAATATAAGTACGGTAGATAGGTAGACAAGCAATTACTTCGCGCAAGGCAAAGGTTAAGCTGTTTAAAGTAAAATCACGGTACCACCGGTTCTTTTCGGAGAGACGTTCAAGCTGATGACTCAAAGAGGCAACTTCACTCGCCAAAGAAATCAGCATGATCATTTTTTTGCTGGAGTTAATCAAATTAGGAAGGTCAATTTGCTGACCGATAAAGCGGGTATATAAGCGATCAAAGGTTTTTTGATTTTCCATAGCCACAAAGAGGCTATTGACGCTGTTCAAAAAATCATACCCGGTTGTACCCTGAATGGCCCAGTGCCGGGGAAGTTTTTCACCTTCGCTGAGGATTTTTTCAATTACTACATAAAGAGGCCAAATAACTTGGACAGAGGAAGTCTCTAAGTTGGTAAGGCATTCTTCCACTACCGTTTCTATCTTTTCCCGAGGAAGGTTATTCGGGGATGGCCAACGATGGGTGATATTAAAAAGGAGATAATATTTTTGGAGGTGGCGCAGGTAATGAGCCGGATTCCAAAGCCCATCTGGATGATCGATACGCAGGCCCGTTACTTTTCCTTCCGCGAGGAGCTGAAAGATCAAGCGATGAGTAGCTTGAAATACCTCCGGAAGCTCCATGCGGATAGCGGCGAGGTGGTTAATATCGAAGAAGCGGCGGTAATTAATTTCATCGGCCGCCACTCTCCAGAAACATGGTCGATAGGCTTGTTCTTTTAGCAAATTATCCATTTTTTCGAAACTTTGGGGATCGCCTATTTGTCCATTATAATCTTCTACCGTGTTATCGAGGGCGGCGCGCAAAACAGGACTTTTTTGGTAAAGAGTGATTAAGCGCTTTTTTATAACCTCCTTTTCCCGCATCCGTTCGGCAATTTTTTCGGAGCTTGTTTCAGTACGCGGCGGTAGGTAGTTCAAGGCCGTAAGAATAGATTGTAGTTCTAATAAATCTTCATGATCAGAAGGCAATTCGTTAGTTAGAGAAGTTAAAACTTGATTTAAGATTAAACAATAGGAACGGGGAGCTACAGGTAATTTATGGTCGTAATAATAGATATAGAAAGCTCCCTCCTCAAAGGAGAGACGAAATTTGCCAGTTTCCAAGACTAAGCCATATAGATCTTCTAAGATGGGCAAGAGTACTTTATTTTCCAATTCTGGTTTGACTGGGTGCCAGTCAATATCGAAATAGTTGGCGTAAGGCGAACTGGGTCCGTTTTCGAGAACATCCATCCACCAGACATTTTTTTCTCCGCCAATACCCATGTGGTTGGGGACCATATCCAAGATAAGCCCCATTTTTTTATTTTGTAAAATCCTGGCGAAATTTTCGAAATCTTCAGTATTACCCAAAGCAGGGTTAAGCTGATTATGATCACACACATCATAGCCATGACTTTCTAGGGAACAGGAAAGAAAAATAGGTGATATATAGCAATCGCTTATGCCCAATTCATCCAAATAGGGCACAAGATCAGCGGCTTGCCGAAAAGTAAAACTTGGCCCTAACTGGAGGCGGTAGGTCGCTCGAGGCCGGTGAGTCTTTTCTTGAATTTCTTTGAGGAGATTCTTAATAGCTAAATCCATTTTATTAAAGAGAACCTCAAATATGGCTTGTGCTCATTTTCAACTACGGAATTGAGGGTTACCTTTTTTGTATCATCCCGAGGAATCTATAGGCGAATAAAAATTTCCGGCCCTCGATTCTCCTAATAGGGGATTATTTCGCTTCCCGCAACATTTCAAGAAAGAATAGCTTTCTTGCACTTTTTTAAAAAATTACGCCGCTTAAATAATGATAAATTTTGTTACGAGGCCAAGGGAGCAAAACCAAGCTGCTCACCTAACTTACAAAAAGATTTTAACCAATTTTGGGCCTCCTCTTCACCATTTTCTCCTCGTTTTTTCATTTCCCCTAAGGCAGTCTTTTTTAACTCATAGTAAACATTTTGCGTTTCCCAAAAATCTACCTCAAAGGGAAGCGAATTGGCCAAGACGATAATTTCTAAAAGCTGATTTAAATATTTTATTTCTTGCGGCTGATTTTGAAAAATGATAGCGAATTTTTCTATTTTCTTTTTTATGATCTGTCCCAAAGTCAAGTGATCAAGGTTCAAGCCCAGATTCTTTATTTCGGCCATCATATTATGGAATTCCTCAATGTTTGGACTTTCTTCCTCCAAGATTTGCCGCAGGCGCGCATTCATGGCGATCTCAGCAGCAGTCCGGAGAATCCCGGGCTGAGGAACTCTCAGTTCAGCAAGGAACCGCATTAGGGGAATATGTTGTTCGTAAAGTTGACGATAGACAGCTTCCGCGGCTGCCAGAGTGGAGTCCAAAATATTGGTTAAAACTTTTCTTTGTTCATCGCGAAAGAGGGATTTTAGAGAGTAAACGTCTTCTCCAAAACCTTTTTTCAGAGCCATGATTACTTCCGGAATATCGCTTTGCTTGAAGAAAGTAGTCAATTCTTGCTTTAAATCCTGGTAAGTTTGATCCCCTTGAAATTCCCTTACGCCCCCGCGCAGGTTATGATCTCCAAAATGGAGGACACCAAAGGTTAGGAGCTGTTCTTCCCGCGTAATTTCTGATGAAATACGCACCCGTCCTATGGCCAATTTAAGTTTACCCGTTTCGAGAGACTGGTAATCCCTAATTTCCACCTCAAAACAATAAATTCGTTCTTTTTCGGCATGGGGTTTGAAGATAGAATTAATAGCATAGTGAGCTCCGACTCTTTTTAGATCTATCATAGCTGGTTTTACCCATTTTTCATAAATATGTTGGCCATCCTTATGTTCAGGTAAATTGCTTTTGGCCCGGGAAAGGAGTTCAAGAAACTCTGGCTCCCCAGAATAGCCGAAGATTTCCACGGCTAATTGTAAAGCCCGTCCAGCGTATTGAATCACCTGGACAGTTTCAATGCCCGAGAGCTCATCAAAGAACCAGCCGCAGCTTGTATACATTAATTGCAGATGACGTTGCATTTCCAAGAGTTTTAGAACCGTTATTTGCTCTTCCGGAGCCAAGGGCCGGAGGGCCTGTTGCCTAAAAAAGTTTTCCACATTTGCCGGAGATCGATCCCAAATTACCTTTACATATTCATCCCGAGCTTCCCAGGGGTCTTTTAAAAATTGCTTTGCTTTTTCTGCAAAAGGGTGAGCCAAATTATCCCTTAGCCAATCAAAAGCCTGCCGTAAAGGAGCTCGCCAGCCTTGACGCCAGCCCGGATTCCGGCCGCTGTTACAACCGCAATCGTTCTTCCACCTCTCTACCCCATGACAACAGCTCCAGGAGGAGTTTTCAAAAATTTTCACTTCCTGTCGAGGAGGATGTTTTTCCAGAAATTCCCCATAATTAGTAATCTGGGCCAATTGATTTGTGACAATAAAATTTAGGGCATAAGCCAAAGCCATTTCGCCTCGGTGATGGTGATGGCCATAAGTTTCGCCATCAGTGGCAATATGACCGAGCTGATCCCTTTGGCGGCGATCATCAAAGGCATCCATTAGTCGATGAGCAAAATTTTCGCCGTTTTGTAATATACCTCCAAAAGCCACATCCCTGGAGATTGGTCCGTCGTAAAAGAAAAGGGCAATCTTTTGTCCGGAGGGTAAGCGGAGACTATAGGCCTGAGAGGGGTCTATTCTTCCCCCGCTAACGTCATGCCAGGTACGTCCCCGGAAAGAACGCACCATCTGGGCCTGATGGGGAGATAGAATAGTAAAACGGATGCCCAAGAGAGCTAAGATGTCCAAAGTTTCCAGGTCAACAGCCGTTTCTGGAAGCCAGAAGCCTTCGGGTTTACGGCCAAAGCGGAATTCAAAATCCTTGATGCCCCAATAAATTTGGGTGTATTTGTCTCGCCAATTGGCTAAAGGCATGATCATATGGATATAAGGCTGAGCTAAGGCAGATCCGTGCCCAGCAAAGTTTTTTTGGCTTTCTTTATCGGCGTCCAAGATAGCTTGGTATACTTGAGGAGAATTTTGGGCTAGCCAGGCCATCAAGATGGGACCAAAAGTAAAGCTGATTTTGGCATAGTTATTTACGATGCGCCCTATCCGGCCTTGGCCATCAATTAAGCGGGCTGCTGCATTAGGGGCATAGCATTCTCGGGTGATTCTTTCATTCCAATCATGAAAGGGATAAGCAGAATCTTGCAATTCGATAACCTCTAACCAGGGATTTTCCCTGGGCGGTTGATAGAAATGTCCATGAAGGCAAATGTATTTATCCACTTAAATTTCCCTTCGCCTAACCAAAAGAATTAGGGATTGCGGACTCAATTTTAGAGAAATCGTTCCTGATGACGGCAAATACGCCGGAATGGAGCTTCCTTTTCCATGCCATATTTCTGCCGCGGAATCAAGCTTTTTTTCCCATTCGCCAGAGGGTATGGGCAAGTTGACTTCATTTGGGGTAGATCCAAAATTGATTAGGAGAAAGGCTTCTTCTTTTTCGGCCCATCTCCGCCATAATAAAATTTTTTCGGCAGCCCAAGCTTTTATTTGCAGGTTTTCCTTGGCCAAATTTTTTAAAGAAGGAAGCGTGCGCCGTAATTTTATTAGTTCTTGATAATAGAGCCACAGCACTTTATGTTCGCCCTGAAAACGCCATTCATGATTGAGCCAACATTTTTGAAAAGTCTCCTCCAGATAAGGATCGGGGATTTCTTTTTCCTGGAAAAAATCAGGGAATTCTTTTGGACGCCCCTTTTTTACTTGGGCCACTAAATCAGGATCTGTATGGCTGATAAAATATAAAAAGGGAGCGGTCTCGCCGTATTCCTCACCCATAAAAATCAAAGGTATAAAGGGAGAGAGCAAGACTACCCCGGCAGCTAACTTTAGTTGCTCAAAATTAACCAATTGGCTCAGTCGCTCTCCCCAAGGGCGGTTGCCTATTTGGTCGTGATTCTGACTAAATACGACCAGGCGCCAAGGGGGTATATCTTGAGAAGAGGATCCATGACGCCTGCGGCGGAATGAAGAATATTGCCCCGTATAAACAAATCCTTCAGCAAACGATTTAGCCAACTGTTCGACCTTTCCGAAATCCTGGTAGTAGCCTCTCTTTTCTCCAGTGAGTAGAGTATGTAAAGCATGGTGAAAATCATCGTTCCACAGAGCATCTAAGCCATACCCGCCCACTTCTTTATTTTGGACTAATCTCCGATCGTTGAGATCGCTTTCGCCAATAAGATAAATTTCTCTTTTTTCTCTGGCGCGCTGCTCTTTTATTAAATTGGCTAATTCCTGGAGAAAAGGTTGGGCCGAAAAGTCATAAACAGCGTGCAGGGCATCGAGTCTTAAAGCATCAATATGGAATTCTCTAATCCAGTAAAGAGCATTAGCCAAGAAAAATTCCCGCACACCATCGCTGTAAGGGCCATCAAAGTTGAGAGCTTCACCCCAGGGCGTCCGGTATCGATCAGTAAAATAAGGAGCAAAGTCGCGCAAATAATTTCCTTCTGGGCCAAGATGGTTATAAACTACGTCCAGAATTACAGCGAAGCCGAGTTGGTGGCAAGCATTTACTAATTTTTGCAGCTCCTGCGGGCCACCATAAGAATTCTGCACAGCAAAAGGATAAACACCATCATAACCCCAATTGCGCGTACCGGGAAATTGAGCCACGGGCATCAGCTCGATGGCGGTAATGCCTAACTCTTGCAAATTCTCCAGATAGGGAATAATGGCGGAAAAAGTCCCCGTTTTAGTGAAAGTGCCTACATGAATCTCATAAATTATATAATCCGGCAGAGGAATGCCCCGCCATTCTTTATCGGTCCAGGGGAAACGCAAATCGACTATTTGGGAAGGTCCATGCACACTTTGCGGCTGAAAACGAGAGGCCGGATCAGGCCGTTCTTTTTCTCCATCTAAAACAAAGAAATAAAGCGCCCCTGGTGGAATATCAGCCACCAAAGCCTGGTGGTATTCTCCGTCTTTGGCTAAAGGAATAATTTTTTCCTTTGGCGATAAGAGATGTACTTCCACCTTAGAAATTAAGGGTGCCCAGACGCGGAAGAAACATTGACTATCTCCTAAATATTGAGCCCCGAGGGGTAACAATTTATTCAACTCTCTTCTCCGCTGCTTTTAAAAATAATTATGGATAAAGGAGGTAAAGTCAAATTAAGCCGATAAGGACGTCCGTGATGTGGGGTAGGCTCGGCCATAACTCCTCCCCAATTCCCTAAGCCACTTCCGCCATATTCTCGGGCATCGCTATTGAGCATTTCCTGCCAGAAACCTCCCCGAGGTGCTCCCACAAGATAGTTAAAGCGCGGTACTGGAGTAAAGTTGGCCACGGTTAAGATTATTTCTTCTGTGGTAGTTCCCTGGCGCAAATAACTTAAAACACTATGGTCGCTATCATTACAATCGATCCAGGCAAATCCTGCAGGATCAAAATCTAATTCATGCAGAGCCGGCTCCCGCCGATAAAACAGGTTAAGGTCTTGCACCCATTGCCGCAGACCAGCATGCGCCGGATATTGCAGGAGATGCCAATCCAAGCTCTCTTCATGATGCCACTCTCGCCATTGGCCGAATTCGCCGCCCATGAAGAGCAATTTTTTGCCGGGTTGGGTATAGAGATAACCGAAGAGGAGACGCAAATTAGCAAATTTTTGCCAATCGTCACCGGGCATTTTGGAGAGGAGGGATCCTTTCCCGTGGACTACTTCATCGTGGGAAAGAGGGAGAATAAAGTTTTCATGAAAGGCATAAAGAAGGCGGAAAGTAAGTAAATGGTGGTGATATTTTCTGTGGATGGGATCTTTGGCTATGTATTTTAAAGTATCATGCATCCAGCCCATATCCCATTTCATGCCGAAACCAAGCCCACCCACATAAGTAGGTCGGGAGACCATAGGCCAAGCCGTAGATTCCTCCGCTATGGTCTGTACATCAGGATGATTTTTGTATACTTCTTCATTAAAGCGGCGAAGGAAATAAATAGCCGCCAGATTCTCTCGCCCGCCATACTGATTGGGAATCCATTCTCCTTCTTGGCGAGAATAATCGAGATAGAGCATGGAAGCTACCGCATCTACTCTTAATCCATCGGCGTGATAAACTTTCAGCCAGAAGAGAGCACTGCTCAAAAGGAAACTCCGCACTTCATTACGTCCATAATTGAAAATAAAACTATTCCAGTCAGGATGAATACCTAAACGGGGATCCATATGCTCATATAAATGCGTGCCGTCAAAGAATCCCAGTCCGTGTTCATCATTAGGAAAATGAGAAGGCACCCAGTCTAAGATTACGCCGATGCCTTCTTGGTGCAGCTGATCGATAAGATACATGAAATCTTGGGGAGTACCATATCTACTCGTGGGAGCAAAATAGCCGGTAACTTGGTAACCCCATGAGCCATAGAAGGGATGTTCCATAACGGGCAGAAATTCTACGTGTGTGAAACCCATTTCCTTTACATAGCTGGCTAATTTGGGGGCTAGTTCGCAGTAGGTAAGGAAACGGTGCCCTTCTTCGGGTACCCGCATCCAAGAACCAAGATGAACTTCATAAATGGCTAAGGGAGCCTGGTGGCGATTTTTTAAATATCTGGTCTTCATCCATTCTTGGTCGTTCCAAGGGTAATTCAGAGTCCAAATAATAGAAGCATTACGGGGAGGTTCTTCGTTATAAAAAGCAAAGGGATCTGCTTTATCCACGCGGTAATTATGGTAGCGAGAGCGGATATGATATTTGTAAGATGTTCCTTTTTCCACCCCCGGAATAAAAATTTCCCAGATTCCAGATTGCCCTCTGGGACGAAGAGGATGGGTTTCCTTTTCCCATCCGTTAAATTCTCCCATCACAAAGACTTGTTCAGCATCTGGGGCCCACACAGCAAAGTAAGTTCCCTTTTGGCCATTAACTTCTATGGGGTGGGCGCCAAGTTTTTCATATAAGCGAAAATGGCTTCCTTCATTAAAAAGATAAAGGTCATCATCAGTCAAGAGACTGAAATTAAATGATCGATTATTTAGTGTATTTTCGGGCAATGTTCCTCCTTAAAATTGTCAATGTTCAAGGTTCCATGTTCAAGGTTCAACGTTCAAATTTCAAAGTTGAGCTAAACATGGGGCGCGGCCATAAATTTCGGTCATTTCCTTAAGCCGAATGGCCAAAGAGTCATTTATTTGATCAGGGAGTAGTCGCCATTCCCAGTTTCCTTGCCAAGTGGAAGGATGATTCATGCGCGCTTCTGCCCCCAGCCCTAAAATATCCTGCATGGGAAAGATAACGGTATTGGCTACAGACATCATCAGCAATCTTATGAGTTCCCACGGCAGCTCCTCTGCGGAAAGTTTTCGCCCTAAATATTTAAAAAGTCTTTCTTTTTCCTCGGGAAGAGCTTCTTCCTCAAACCATCCTTTTATGGTGTTGTTATCATGTGTGCCTGTATAGGCTACACAATTGGGGGAAAAATTATGCGGAAGATAAGGATTGGTAGACATTTCCGGCCCAAAAGCGAAGAGGAGGACTTTCATTCCGGGAAGCTGGAAATGATTCATCACTTCTTTAACGTCGGGAGTGATTGTGCCCAAATCTTCGGCAATAAATGGTAAGTGGGGATATTCTTCTTTTAACCGAGAAAAAAAATCAATGGCTGGAGCTTCCACCCAGCGTCCATTGACTGCTGTTTTTTCATAAGCGGGGACTTCCCAGTAAGCCACAAACCCCCTGAAATGATCGATTCTAACTATGTCAACCAACTTTAAGATGTGGTTTAAGCGATTAATCCACCACAAATAACCTTCTTCTTGCATTCTATCCCATCTATAAATAGGATTTCCCCAGAGTTGCCCCGTTTCACTGAAATAATCTGGCGGCACTCCAGCAACTACCAAAGGCTTTTTGTTCTTATCTAATTTAAATAGATCCGGATAAGCCCATACATCCACACTATCATAATTAACGTAGATGGGCAGATCACCAATTATTTGGATTTTTTTCTCTTGGCAATATCCTTTAAGATGGCTCCATTGTTTAAAAAATATGTATTGTTGGAACTTTTCAAAATTTATCTCTTCGGCGAGATCTCTTTGGGCTAACGAAATGGTTTCGGATTTTCTATCGCGCAAATCTTCTGGCCAATCACCCCAGGAGATCCCACCGCATTTAATCTTGAGAGCCATAAAAAGAGAAAAATCAGCCAGCCAAGAGGAATTTTCTTGGCAAAAATTTTCGTAATCTTCTGGAGCTTTATTCTTTTTGAAATTCATAAAAGCTGCTTTTAAAATTTTCTTTTTGTACTCTACAACAGAGTTATAAGTAACTTTTTCTTCTGGAAATTTTATTTTCCCATCAATCTCTTCTTTAGATAATAAATTATCTTCTACCAAAAGTTCGGGACTTATAAATAATTGGTTGCCAGCAAAAGCAGAGGGGCTTTGATAGGGAGAATTACCATAAATAGGATCAATAGGGTGGAGAGGGAGAATCTGCCAATAGCTTTGCTTAGCTGTGGCCAAAAAATCAACAAATCGATAGGCCCATGGCCCCAAATCCCCTATACCAAAAGTGGAAGGCAAAGAAGTAAGGGGCAAAAGGAGGCCACTTCCTCTTTTGTTCAATATTCTATCCATTTATTGTTTTCTCTTAAACCGATGAAAAGGAAATTGATATCCATACTACAGCACGGATTTTAGATTTATTCACATCAAATTTTTTACGAAATTAGGAAAATATATTAGCAAATTTTCCGGAATTTGCCAAAATCCAATGTGCAAATTATAGACCAAAATATCTTTACTAATAATCCTGGAAATTAAAATATTATTTTAAATTTTATCAATTTGCTTTGAGGAATTTTGTCCCAGTATGTAGCAATATGACCCAATGGTTCTTTTCGAGAATAGGCCGACTTTGACTTTCGTCTGCCGATCTGATAGATTAATCTGAAATTAAAGGAGAATCAATTGAAGCTCGGAACCAGATTAACCATCTATCTAGCCCTTATTATTATATTTGTTCTTTCAGGGTATGGATATCTGCATGTGGTGTCCAGGCGCAATATGCACATCCGCAAAATGAAAGTTGAAGTTAAAAGTATCGGCCAGACATTTAAAATTGCCCTAGAAAAAATTTCTCTTCATCGAGAAAAGGGTTATGTTCAAGAACTTATAGATGCCATTGAAAATTATGAAAGGACGCTGGGGGTTTTTGTTTATCAGGAAAAAGGGGAGCTCCTTTTTCGTTCCCCTTCTCTGGCCAAAGGAGAAGGGCATTTTTTGCAGTTGGTCAAAGATTCGATGAGTAAAGATCAACCTCAGGAAATGTTTCAATTATATGAAGGAATGCCGGTGTTTATCTATGCTTTTCCTTTAAAAAATAGGAACGGTAATAATATTGGAGGTGTGGCTATAATTCAAGATACTTCTTTCATGGAGGAGGAGATAAAGGAAGCTAAAAAGGAAATATTTTTAATTATTCTTATTTTAATAGGAGGTACTGTTTCTTTTGTTCTATTGGTGACTAGGAGGTGGATTACCCTGCCCATAGCGCATTTGATGGAAGGGGTGAAAAGAATGGCCAAAGGAGATTTGGATACGCGCATAACTTTGCCCAAAGGAGATGAAATCTATGAACTGGCCCAAGCTTTCAATCAGCTGGCTGCTGAGTTAAAAGAAGCCCAAAATAGAATAATTAAAGAAGGTGAAAAAAGATTGGAATTTGAAAGAACCCTTCAACAATCTCAAAAATTGGCTACCATCGGCCAGATTGCTTCCGGATTGGCGCATGAAATAGGAACTCCTTTAAATATTATTACTGGTCGCGCCGAATTAATTCAACGCCGCTTAGATGATAAAGAAAGTATTCTCAAAAGCCTCGCTATTATTCTGCAACAGGCAGAGAAAATTAAAAAAATAATCCAGCAATTGCTTGGTGTGGTAAGGAAGAGGAAGCCAGAAAGAAAATTGTGGCCGGTAGTATCCATCATCGAAAGCAGCCTCGAGCTCATGTCCCCTCAAATAGAAAAACAAAAAATAAAAGTAAGTAAAGAATTCTCTTCCGCTTCCCTCCTCATCTCTGGAGATTTTGATCAGCTGCAGCAGGTTTTGCTTAATCTATTTCTTAATTCTTTTCAAGCTATGCCCGAAGGAGGTCAGTTACGGGTTTTTACCTCGGCTAAAAAGATCCGGCGAGAGGAGTTGGGAGGAGAAGAGAGAGAGTATGTGCTCATTGAAGTAGCGGACTCAGGAATTGGCATAGAGAAAGAAATGTTAAATAATATCTTTAATCCCTTTGTGACTACCAAAGCTGAGGGGACAGGCTTGGGCTTGATGGTTGTCCAGGGCATCGTGCGTGATCATGAGGGGTGGGTGGAAGTGGAGAGTGAAGTGGGCAGGGGATCAGTGTTTAAAATTTTCTTACCCAGAGCAGATGACGACCTGACCGGGGAGAGGGGCAAGAGTGAGTTTTAAAGCGCAGGGGAAAATTTTAGTTATTGATGATGATCAAGAAATGTGTAATCTCCTGGAGGAGGTACTTCAGGGGGAAGGGTTTTCTCTGACGACTAGTACCAATGGTGCCGAAGCTATTAAAATATTAAAAAAGGAAGATTTTGATGTAGTTATTACCGACCTGAAGATGGAAGGAATAAAGGGTCTTGACCTTTTAGAAGAATCTCAAAAAATTGCTCCTTTAACTCCGGTAATTATTATTACGGCCTTTGGCACTATTGAATCGGCCATAAAAGCTATGAAGATGGGAGCTTATGACTACATCACTAAACCCTTTCAGATGGATGAGCTAATTCTTACCGTCAAGAAAGCTCTGGAAAATCACTTGCTCAAAAAGGAAGTTAGCCGGCTTAAGAAGGAGGTAACTCAGCGGTATCAGTTTCATAATATTATTGGGCGCAGCAGCTCAATGCAAAGGATTTATGATTTAATCGAGCGGATAAGCGACACTTCCAGCAATGTCCTGATAACAGGAGAAAGCGGCACCGGCAAAGAGCTGGTAGCGAAAGCCATTCATTACAGTGGCCGCAGGAAAGAAGGTAAGTTTGTGGCCGTCAATTGTGCGGCTATTCCGGAGACGCTACTGGAAAGCGAGCTCTTTGGCTACCGCAAGGGGGCTTTTACTGATGCTAAAATTGATAAAAAGGGGTTAATTTTTGAAGCGCATGAAGGAACGTTATTCCTCGATGAGATAACCGAAATGGCTTATTCATTACAAGCTAAATTATTAAGAGTCATAGAAGAGAAAGAAGTACGTCCCCTTGGTGACACTTACGCTTATCCCGTTGATCTCAGGATCATCGCTACTTCCAACCAGGATATCAAATCTTTAATCCAACAGGGAAAATTTAGGGAAGATTTATACTATCGCCTGAAAGTAGTAGATATTGAAATGCCTCCTTTAAGGGAAAGGAAAGAAGACATTCTTTTGCTGGCCGAAAATTTTCTTAGGCGTCTTAGCGAAGAAATGGGTAAGGAAGTTATTGGTCTTTCCGAGAAAGTAAAAAAAATTATGCTCAATTATGCCTGGCCCGGAAATGTCCGGGAATTAGAGAACGTCATGGAGAGAGCAATTATTTTATGCCAAAATAAAATTATCCATCCCGAAGACCTACCCCCATCGATGATCCAACTGGCTGAGGAAAACACCGTGGAGAGAGCTCTCCGCCAAGGGCTATCTTTAGATCAATTAGAAAAGGAATATATTAAAAAAGTTCTCCTCCAAGTGGGCGGAAACAAATCCCGGGCGGCGGAGATTTTAGGACTCGACCGTAAGACCCTTTACCGTAAATTGAAGGAGTTATAATTTTTGTTAATGCCCCATTTTGCCCCACTTTTATTTCCCCTTAACCTTTTCCGGGGATGAAGCTTATTTTTATTTTTATAACCACGCGAGATCTAATCAGATTTTTTTAGCTTATTTTTCCCAATTGGTATCAAAATTGCTGTGATAAGCAAATGAATTATTAAATAAGCAATAGGCAAATTTATGAGCCAGAAACAAGGGCGAGTAATGGTTATTGAGGACGATCAGGAAATGAGATTACTTCTCGAAGATTTTATTCAAGAAGAAGGATATGAGGTAAGATCTACGGATAACGGTTCAGAAGCTTTTCGCATCTTGGCCAAGGATGAATTTGATCTAATCATCACGGATGTGCGCATGCCTGGCTTAAGCGGCTTGGATATTCTCCCAGGTATCCGGAAACTCCAGCCTCATTCCGCAATCATAGTAATTACTGCTTTTGGCAGTGAAGAGGTATATACGCGGGCTATAGAGAGGGGTGCCGATGGCTATTTAGAGAAACCTATATCATTAGAACAATTGAGAATCATGATAAAGAATGTAATTTCTTCAGACCAAGACTAAAAAAGAAAAAAATATTGAAAAAGGATAATGTCTATGTATGAACTCATCTGGTTCTTTTTCGTGATGGTCCTGGGCATCCTTTTAAGTATTGGTTTATTTGGCCTGCTCCTTTCTCCTTCCATTAGAGGAAGAACTACGAGAGAGATTATTTTTCTTTTATCAGTGCTCATTTTAACAGGAGTAATATATCTTACTTATAAATGGTATTCTGCGCAGAATAAAATTATGAGCATCGCTTATCAGGCCGAACAAGCAATTAAACAACAGGCCACCACGGAAAAACAAAAAAATTTGAATAATATATTCTCAAATTATTAATGGGAGCATAAAATAAACGACATCTTAAGGCGTGGTTCGGCAAGCCCCAAGGGCTTGCCCTACGAAAAATTAAAAAATCTCAAACGTAGGGCAAGGGCTTGTCCCTTGCCGCATTTGGTTTTATTTCTTAGGTGTAATTACGGCACAATTTCATTGGGGAAGCTCGATAAAGCCAGACCACGGAGTAAGATAAGAGTGATAACTGTGAATATTTAATTGCTCCGATTAATAAGTCATAAAATTTTTTAGCCCTATCCAGAGGGGCAAAGTAAATCCAGGAGTAGGCTAAAGGAGAAATGCTCACGGTAATCAATACCCTGATTTTTGGTTTACTGGGGCTGGCATTTTTAATCCTGGCTATAGCCTTGTTAAAGAAAAAATATTCATGGGCAGGAGGTGGATGCGTTGCTTTATCCCTCTTCTTTCTGGTCTTGGCGGCCCTGATGGGTTTGCTTGCTTTAGCCACCCAGGGTTATCGGGCCTTAATTCGGGAAGAAATAGCAGCAGTAGTGGAGATAATGCCCAGTGGATCTGATCACTTCCAGGCCCATTTTCGTTTCCCCGATGGTCGGGAGGAATCCTTCGATCTTGCCGGGGATGAATTATACGTAGATGCGCACATCCTCAAATGGAAACCACTGGCGAATATCTTGGGTCTGCATACTTCTTATGCTCTGGATCGAGTGGCCGGCCGTTATTCTAAGATTGAAGATGAAAAGAAAAAAATGAGAACAGTTTATGCTTTTTCTTCCCCGCGGGTTATCAATATATTTAATCTGCGGCAAAAGTATGCCTTCTTAAAGCCTTTACTGGATGCGGAATACGGATCAGCAACTTTCTTTACCGCCCAGGCCCCGACCAAACTGGAAATACGTGTATCTACCACAGGCCTTTTAATTCGGCGGGTTAAAGAGGGAGAAAAATAAACAATGTTTGCTTTTAGGCAGACATTAAAATTTCTGAGAAAGGAGTAAAATTATGCGTTGGGAAGAAGATTGGGGAGGAACTCCGCGGGGTACACCTCTGGATGATTTGGCCACAAAAATCCAGGAAAAAATTTCCCGCTGGGGAAAGGGTAGGGTTATTTTGGTGGTGATCATTATTTTGATCGGGTTGTGGGTAGCCTCAGGCATCTATATGGTCGGCCCTGGAGAGGAGGGAGTTATCCGCCAGTTTGGCAAAGAAGTTGACCGCACCCCTCCTGGGCTACGCTATCGTCTACCTTGGCCCATTCAAACTCATGATGTAGTGCAGGTGGCTAAGGTGAGAAGGGCAGAAGTCGGATTCCGCACTGATGCCCTGGGGCGAGTGAGACCCGAGCCTAAAGAATCATTGATGCTCACGGGAGACGAAAACATTGTGGATGCCCAACTATTTGTCCAGTATGTGGTGAAAGATCCTTCGCAATTTTTATTTAGGGTGCGAGACCCAGAAATGACTTTAAAAACAGCGGCGGAAGTAGCTTTAAGGAGTGTAGTGGGAAGAAATACCATCGATTACACAATGACCGAAGGCAGAGTAGTGGTCCAGGATGAAATTAAAAAATATTTACAGAAGTTGCTGGATGATTATCAAACCGGGTTGATGGTCACCGAAGCACGGTTGTTAGTGGTTGACCCTCCCGACGAGGTAAAAGATGCCTTCCACGATGTAGTCCGAGCTTGGGAAGATCGGGAACGTCTGATGCGGGAGGCAGAAGGATATCGGGAAGATCTCATTCCTAAAGCCCGAGGGGAAGCTGCCCGGATGGTCCGGGAAGCTGAAGCATATAGAGAGCAAAGGATCATTAAGGCTCAGGGAGATGCCGCCAAATTTTTAGATGTCTTGAAAGCGTATAAAAAAGCTAAAGAAGTCACTCGGGAACGTCTCTATTTAGAGACTTTGGAGAAGATTCTCCCGGAAAAAGATAAATATATTCTCCCGCCAGCTGGAAAAGATACCGTCCTAAAGTGGCTGCCCCTTAAAGAAGCTATTAGCTTGCCCGAAGAAAAAAAGGAAGAGAAAGCTACAGGAGGTAAATAACCATGGCTGACAAAGCAAAAATTTTCATGATCATTTTGGTCATCATTGGCTTGGTAGTTATCGCCGGAGCGACCTTTACTATTGATGAAAAAGAACAGGCCATCATCACCCAGTTTGGCAAATATATTCGAACTATTAAGGAGCCAGGTCTGCATTTTAAAATACCCTTAATCCAGACTTTACATCGTTTTGAGAGTAGAGTCTTAGCTCAAGATGCGGCGGCGGTGGAATACATTACCTTAGATAAGAAAAGGGTGGTTGTAGATCACATTTCTCGCTGGAAAATCGAAGATCCTCTGGAATTCTATCGCAGCGTAAGGACGGAAGCAGGAGCTCTGGCGAGGTTGGAAGACATTGTTGTGGCTCGGCTCAGGCAGGAAATCGCCAAGCATACCTTTATTTCCTTTATTAGGGAAGAAAGAGAAACAATAGTCGAGGAAGTAGCCAAAGAAGCTAATGAACTGGCCAAAAGATTTGGTATCAAGATTATTGATGTGCGCATCAAAAGGGCAGATTTACCTAAAGAAGTACAAGCCAGTGTCTATGCTCGGATGCAAGCTGAACGCCACCGCATTGCTAAGAGATACCGGGCTGAAGGGGAGCAACGCTCACGGGAAATTCGAGCTGAGACAGATAAAGAAAAAGAAATTATCTTAGCCAAAGCTTATGAGCAACAGATGAAACTTTTCGGTGAGGGCGATGCCCGGGCAACAGAGATATATGCTGCCGCTTATGAGCAAGATCCAGAGTTTTACTCTTTCCTCCGCCGCATGCAAACTTATGAGAAAATGTTCGCCGGAAAAACGACTATTCTTTTGGAAGCAGATGCCGAATTATTAAACTATTTCCGTAGTCCGCGATTAAAGGGGAAGTAAAAGGAAATAACCAAGTTCATCTATTTTCGGTAAAGTTCAAATTGAAAATTGCCTTTTGAGGAGGAAAATTTTAGATGGTGGGTATTCTCATAATTTCCCATGGAAGTTTGGGTGGAGCTTTGATTTCCTCAGCTGAAATCTTGGTCGGCCCCATGGAAAAGATAAAGGCAGTATCCATCTGGCCTGGGGACAAAAAAGAGGAAATTCAGGAACGGATTGAAAAAGAGATAAAGGAAGTAGATAATGGAGAAGGGGTTATTATTCTAACCGATTTATTAGGGGGGACACCGACCAATCTAAGTCTATCTTTTTTGCATGATAGACACTTAGCCGTCGTGACTGGAGTAAACATTCCTATGTTGTTGGCCTTAGCCAGTTACCAAAAACAAAAACCTCTGGAGGAAATTGCTCGCTTAGTAAAAAAAGCAGGGCAAAGAAGCATAACTTTGGCCCATACCATTGGAATGCCGGAAAAGAAAAAGAGGTGGATCAGATGGTATTCCTTTATGCGGAAAAGAAACAAGTAAGTCGCTGATTTTTATGGAGGCTAAATAAATGGAGAGGAGGTACAAGAAATGGGAAGCAAGGGAGTTATTAGAGTAGGCATTAATGGTTTTGGCCGCATCGGCCGCTGTACTTGCAAACAACTTATGCAAAATGAAGAATTCAAAGTAGTGGGTATAAACGATCTGGCCAACAAAGAAGATTTGGCCTACCTCTTAAAATACGACTCTGTTCATGGATGGTATCCTAAAAAAATTGCTACTGATGAAAAAGCAATTTTAATCGGCGACCAGCGGATACCCTTCTTTTCCAGCCCGGACCCAAGCAAAATTCCTTGGGCAGATCTGGGAGCTAATGTGGTTATCGAAAGCAGCGGGGCTTTGCGCAGTCGCGCCAAAGCCGTAGGGCATTTGGAAGCGGGAGCAGGGAGAGTGATAATTTCAGCTCCTTCTGATGATGCTGATGCTACGATTGTGTTAGGTGTTAATGAGGAAATTTATAATCCTAAAGCCCATAAAATTATCTCCATGGCTTCCTGCACTACTAACAATATCGCACCGATGGCCAAGATTCTCCTTAAAGAATTTGGCGTAGACCATATAGTTTTTACGACGGTGCATGCTTATACTTCTAGCCAATCCTTAACCGATATTCCAGCCAGACATAGACGCCGCGGGCGGGCGGCGGCCTTATCCATAATTCCTACTTCCACAGGGGCAGCCAAAGCCACAGAAAAGGTTCTTCCTGAACTGAAAGATAAGGTTACGGGGATGGCCTTGCGGGTTCCTGTTCCTGATGGATCAGTAACTGATCTGGTGGCTACCTTAAGAAGGGAAGTCACTCCGGAGGAGATAAATAATGCTTTACGGCAGGCCTCCGAGCGAGTTCCCTTTAAAGGGATTTTGCGAGTAACCGACGAAGCCCTGGTCTCTCAGGATATTATTGGTGATCCCCATTCTACGATCGTTGATGCCCTGAGCACTATGGTTTTGAATAAGAAGGTAGCGAAAATTCTGGCCTGGTATGATAACGAATGGGGTTATTCTGCCCGTCTTGTGGATTTTGCTAAATTTGTGGTTGAACGAGGAATTTAAAAAAATTGCCTAAGGAAAAAGTACTTTATGGAAAAGTGGCATAATCTTTCCGTAGAGGAGACTCTTTCTCGACTATCGACGAATCGTCATGGGCTCACTGATGAAGAAGCTCGGGAAAGACTGAAAAAATATGGGCACAATGAGCTGCGGGAAAAAGGGAAAGTTCCTTGGCCCATGGTCTTTCTCCGTCAATTTGCCAGCCCCCTCATTTATATCCTTTTAGCGGCGGCGTTGATAGAACTTTTTTACATGGGTAAACCTACTGATGCCGGGGTTATTTTCGCGGTCGTTCTCCTTAACTCCTTAATTGGATTTTTCCAAGAGCAAAAAGCAGAAAGGGCTATGGAGGCCTTAAAGCGCTTAGTAGTTCCTAAAGCGAAAGTGCTCAGAGGGGGAGCGCTCAAAGAGATTGCTGCTTTTGATTTGGTTCCCGGAGATGTCATTCTTCTGGAAGCAGGGGATAAAATTCCCGCAGATGCCCGGATTATAGAAGCTTTTAACCTCGCGGTTGATGAGTCAATTCTTACTGGGGAATCAGTTCCCGTAGAAAAATTCGTCGCTCCCATCCCTGGCGAGGCGACGGTCGCGGACATGGGTAATATGCTTCATATGGGATGCCCTATAACAAACGGGCGGGGAGTTGCGGTCGTAGTCGCTACCGGCATGGCTACGGAGATAGGG